>Ga0181520_10003240_pt1 | contig 28820 bp, 18 predicted proteins | sample PEATcosm2014_Bin_29_FD_132451 | JGI IMG/M metagenome (GOLD analysis project Ga0181520, IMG submission 132451) | Peatland microbial communities from MTU Mesocosm Facility, Houghton, MI, USA - PEATcosm2014_Bin02_30_metaG | ecosystem: Environmental > Terrestrial > Soil > Wetlands > Peat | place...
TGGCTGCCTTCTGGTCGCCACTAAAGTGCCGTCGTTTGATAGTCATGGGGGAATCCTCCTCGTTCAGGAATCATATACAACCCGAACGAACGGGGATTTCCATTTCCGACTGGTTCAAAACATGGGGTTGTACCGTAGCTTGTCCACCAACACGCGATCCCCCGGTTGGATCGTAGAATACATGCTTCTGGTTGGCACCACAAAAGCTTCTCCGATATACGCCCGATTGAAACACGCGACCACGTAGTTCGAAAAACAAAAGCAGATCCAGAAAAAGGGATAAATCCACCACCGTTGGTAACGCTTTGGCGAAGCGTGGCGATTGCGTCGGGCGAGCAAGAACGCGTCTACAGCCAGGTAAACGGGAAACGCTAGAAGGCAAAGGCCGATCGCCAGAAAGCCGAGACGTCCAATTGGCCATGTCACCATCCAGATCGCTAGGCAGGGAAAGAGGCATGCACCAATAAGCCAAAGAAATAGACTCCGTCGCAATCGGCCGACGTAGATTTGCCCCACCGGCCCGCCGAGTAAACTTAGCAGGGCGGCGAGCCACGGCTGCCTGGGTCGAGAGAATGAAGGTTCTATTTCGAGTGACGACATTTTTCCGATACCCCCGTCTCCGCGAAGTTTGAGTCGGCACTCGCTGGCGCCGTTAAGCGATCCCGACCGGCCTCCGGTGACGTTTCATTCTAGCGACATTCGGGGGAACCGGTCGAGGAGGGCGCCAATCATTTACGGTAGAGACGTCTTCGGCAGGCCACCGTTGAACGGTTGCAAAGAAGTCCACGAAGCAACGCGATGTCCCGGAGGGACAATTGATAGTAGCCCAGCGATTCATCGCTGGGTGGAGGTTGACGAGAGACCCGTTTGTCCCGGAGGGACAATTGAAAACCGGGCCCGAAATCAGGTCTCAACCGTCCCTACGGGACTGAAAAGCCATCTTGTATCGTCGGTCTTCCCAGCACTGAAGTGCTGGGCTACTGTCAAACGTCCCTACGGGACGGAGACTACATGCGTCTTGTCGATAATGGGCGGCGGTACGGAGAGGCGTGACCATCGGCCCAGCGGTTATTGGCGGTCATCCTGAGCGCAGCAAAGGATCTCGCCGACAAGAGGCGGAGATTCTTCGCTGCGCTCAGAATGACGGTTGGTGACAGGCGTGCGCTCGACCAGCGGCCGCAGGCCGGCGGTGATGCCGGCCAGGAAGAACAGCGTCAGATTCATCATCGCCATCACCGAGACGTCGTGGAACATGCCGTTGATGCAATAGGCGCCGATGGCGATCATCATCCAGAGGCCCTGCTGCCGGGCCCATAAAGGCACCTGAGGGGTGTTCCATAAGCGCCAAGCATCGCGGAGCCAGAGGAACAGCAGGGCGAGGAACAATCCTAGCCCGACCAGCCCGGTCTCCGTCAACAGCGACAAGAATACGTTGTGCGGAATGTAATCCCGGGCCCGCTCCAAGGCGAGGTTGGTCGAGCGATCCGAGAGATAGTTGTTGTGCTCGCTTTTGTATTGCGAGTAGCCGCAGCCCAATAGCGGCCGATCCAGAAACATGTGCCAGGCCACGGTGGCCATGATCGGGCGGAGCTCGACCGAGTCGGCCGTCTTCTCGGCCCCCAGCGCTTCATCGCGTTTGAAGGACAAAAGGTTTTCCCACTCCAGGACGGTTACCAACGCGAGGACCAGCACGCCGCCGCCCAAGAGCGGCCATCGCCAACTCCAGGGCAACGCCAGCCCTACGGCCAGCGCCAGCGCGAACAGGCCGCCCATCCACACGCTGCGGGTCAGGCTACAGGCGATGCCGGCCAGCAGCAACGGCATGAGCAGAAGCAGGATCAATTGTCCCCGGCGGCCGAGCCGTGGCCACCACAAGAGCGCGCTGCCCAGGCAGATGGTCAGCAAAATGCCGTTGGCGATGGGATTCAGGAGCGGCCCGCGGGCCCGGCCGACGAACTCCGCACCCGGCTCCGCCGCGGTCGTGGCGATGTACTGCGGAAAGACCAGTCCCCAAAGCTTGAAATACTCGGCCAGCGAGGTCAGCGCGAGATAGACGCCGAACAGGGCGAAGCAGGCGAACAGGGCCGGCATCGCGCGTGCGGAAGAGTTCGCTTGCCGGGCAATCCAATACATTACGGCCGGCATCAGGTAGTAGATAATCAGCCAGGCGACCGCCTGATAGTTGCTCGCCTGCCAGTCGGCAACGAACGTGCTGAGGACCATCAAGGCGGTAAACACGAGCAGGACGATCTCCGGCCTGCCCAGCGATTTTGCCTTGACCCAGCCCAGGCGCCGCCAGACGACGTATTGCCCAACCAAGAGCACCATGAGCAGCCGGTCGATGGTGAGCGGCAGTGGGCCCAGTTCGATTTTCAACAGCGGCAGGCCAAAGCACGTGCCGGCCAGCAGCACGGCCAAACAGCCGCCCAACAGCCCGCTCCGCAAGAGGACGGCAATTCCCCAAACGGCACCCACCACGGCGGCGATAACGGCGATCGCTTCCATCTAACAAACTTAAGTCATGGCAGAGCGTCGGCCAAAATGGCTGAACCGGCTGCCCGCGCCGCGTGGACGCGGGGCTAAACGGGGGCGCGGCGGCTAAAGGCGGCAAAGCGCCGTCCCTTCCGCACATCCGCTTTGTCCGTTACAATCGCAGCATGAATGCCGTTTGTCTTGTGTTCGACCGGCTGCACGCGGGCTATCTGGGCGCGTATGGCAACGCGTGGATCGAGACGCCCGCCCTCGATCGGCTGGCCAGCCGGTCGCTGGTGTTTGATCGGGCATTGGTCGATTCGCCCCAGTTGGAGCGATTGTACCGATCGTATTGGCAGGGACGGCATGCGTTGTGTCCGGCGGCCGAGGAGTCACGGCCCAGCCTGGCCGCCCTGCTGCGCGAGGCCGGCGTGTCGACCGCGCTCGTGACCGACGAGCGGCAGGTTGCCCAGCATCCGCTGGCGGTGGATTTCGACGCGCTGGTCGAGATCGATCCGCCCTGGCAGCCGCAAGGCGTCGACGACATCGAGCAGACGCATTTCGCCCGCTGCTTCGTGCAAATCATCGAGTGGTTGGAAGACGCGCGGGAGCCGTTTTTGTTGTGGTGCCATTTGGGCGGCCTGGGCACCACGTGGGACGCCCCCCTGCGCTTCCGCGAGGCGTACCGGGAAGAGGGCGATCCGCCGCTGCCGGCCTCGGCCGACGTGCCCGAACGCATGCTACCGCCTGATCACGATCCCGACGAGCGGCTGGTGATCTCGCAATCGTACGCCGGCCAGGTCGCGCTGCTGGATACCTGCTTGGGCGCGATGCTGGAGTTTTTCGACGGGCAAGCGGCGAGTCGAGAGACGCTGCTATCGATCGTCTCGGCACGCGGGTTTCCCCTGGGCGAGCACCGCCGCGTGGGGCCGTGCGACGACGCCCTGTACGGCGAATTGGTCAACATGCCGTGGATGCTGCGTTTTCCCGATGCGGCGGGCGCGGCCGTGCGGAGCCAGGCCCTGGCCGAGCCGAGCGACCTGTGGGCGACGCTCTTGGACTGGTGGCACATCCAGGGCGTGCCCGCATCGCCCACCGGCAGAAGCGTGATGCCGATCGTGCGCGGGGACGCCGATGTGCTGCGCGATCGGTTGTGCCTTGCCGCCGGCGCCGAGCGGGCGATCCGCACGCCCGCCTGGCATCTTTGCGCCGGGGAGGAGCCGGAGTTGTTCGCCAAGCCGGACGACCGCTGGGAGGTCAACAACGTGGCCACCCGCTGCCCAGACGTGGTCGAGGGGCTTCAAGAGGCCCTCAAGCAGTACGAGCAGGCAATTTCGGCGGGAACCGGCTTAGCGCTGCCGCCGCTCAGTGACGTGTTGCGCAACGGGTACGAGTGAAGCCCCTCCGGCGTTGTAGCAGACCTTTCTCCGGTGCAATGGCTCGTGCGGCATTTAGTTGCATCAACCGGGCAAACGACCTAGAATTCCTCATAGCCTGGCAGGAAACAGGAATCTGCCGGCGGGAACCGGTTTGAAGGAGCGCTCATGAGCGTGATTTTGCGAGGTACGGAAACCGGGCATCAGCCGGCGCGTTCTTCTCTGGAAGTTCATCGGTTGCCGCTGCAGTTTGGCAGCGATGCGCGGCGGGTAATCACTCGCTTGTTCGATCCCGGCGGCGAAGCCCGCGTGCGGAACGTGCTGGCGCGGGTCGCCCAGCTTTCGGACGACGAAGTCGAGGAGGCCCTGGAGCAGGTGCGGCGGGAATTCTGCCACCGTCATCCCAGCCTGGAGGCCGTGTTCGAAGAAAACTGCCGCACCATGTCCTCGCTGTCCGGCGGCCTGGAGAACCTGCCCCCCAGCCGCCGGTTGCTGATCGGCTCCTATTTCACCATGGAGTATTCGATCGCCTCGGCGGCGCTGTTCAATCCGTCGATCGTGGCCCACCGGAACCAGTGGAACGTTCCCGAAGGGGCCGTGCGCTTCATTATGAGCTTCCGCGCGACCGGCGAAGGGCATGTGTCGTGTGTGATGTTTCGCACCGGCATCATCACGGCCGACCACAATATTCACATGGATCCGCCGGGCCGTTTCGCCCGCCGTATCCGCATCTCGCCCGACCGCCGTTACGACAAGGGGCTTTTTCGTCGCAAATTGCACGACATGGCCATTGACGAGGCGGCCGCTCAGCTCGTCCTGGATCGCCTGCCCGACCAGTTCACGTTCATGGAGTTGGATCAGGCGCTGACGGCCACCCAGGCGGCCGAGCCGGATCGATTTCGTTCGCCGGAGACGCGCGAGGGGATGTTGTGGCTGGCCCGCTCGAACTACGAGCTGAAATTGTCCAAGCAAACCGACGCCTCGGAGGTGGTGATCTTTCCCTTGACCAGCAATGAGAGCCGCGGCATCGAGGACGTGCGGATGGTGCGTTTCGTCGAGGACGACGGCACCGTAGTCTTTTACGCCACGTACACCGCCACGGACGGTCACCGCATTTTGCCGCAATTCATGGAAACCCGCGACTTTTTGCGGATCGGCATCCACACGCTCAACGGCGCCTGTGCCCAAAACAAGGGGATGGCGCTCTTCCCCCGCCGCATCGGCGGCCACTACGTGATGTGCTCCCGCATCGACGGCGAGAACCTGTACATCATGTACTCCGACATCCTCCATTTCTGGGAGACGGCCGAACGGCTGCATACCCCGCGCCACGCGTGGGAATTCGTGCAAATCGGCAACTGCGGCTCGCCCTTGGAGACGCCCGAGGGCTGGTTGCTATTGACCCACGGCGTGGGGCCCATGCGCACGTACAGCATCGGGGCCATGCTGCTCGATCGGAACGATCCGCTCAAGGTGATCGGTTATCTGAAGGAGCCGTTGATCACCTCGACCGATGACGACCGCGACGGATACGTGCCCAACGTCGTCTACTCTTGCGGGGCGATGATTCATGACCATTATCTATACATCCCCTATGCAACCTCGGATTCTGTGTCTCGCTTCGCATACGTGGCGCTAGACGAACTTCTCGATCGATTGGTCGGATAGCGTTGGCTTCTATTGCCTACCTTGCCCCGCCTGCCGCGACGTTCTAACTTTCGTGCAAGGCAGGGCTGTCGGCCTCTCCTCTTTTGCCCAGTCGCCTTTCGCGCATCCTCCCCCGCGAGGCTTAGGAAAATTCCCTATGCCAAGAAGGCTTTTGCTTGGGTTGATCCACGTGGGTTAGGGCGTAACACTTATGCAAGACAGGAGGAAGCTCTCATGCAAGGTATCGCTATCATTGGGAATTACGTCCCGCGACAATGTGGCATCGCCACCTTCACGGCGGACCTGTGCGAATCGCTGGCCGCCCAGTTTCCGGCGACCAGTTGCATTACGGCGGCCGTAAACGATCGCGAGGAGGGCTACGACTATCCGCCCCGCGTCCGCTTTGAAATCAGGGAACGGGATCTGGCCAGTTATCGCCGGGCGGCCGATTTCCTGAATCTCAATCATGTGGACGTAGTCTCGCTACAGCATGAATTTGGCATCTTTGGCGGGCCGGATGGAAGCTATATCCTGTGGCTGCTCCGCGACTTGCGGGGGCCGGTGGTCACGACCCTGCACACGGTCCCCTATCGCCCCAGCCCCACGCAGCAGAAAGTGCTGGGCGAAATCATCGACCGTTCCGAACGCGTCGTCGTCATGACCAAGAAGGGTGCGGAGTTACTGGACGAACTGTATGCGGTCCCGGCCGGCAAGATCGATCTGATTCCCCATGGAATTCACGACGTTCCATTCACCGATCCCGACGCCGGCAAGGCAAGGTTCGGCGTCGAAGGCAAATCGGTCTTGTTGAGCTTCGGACTGTTGGGCCGGAGCAAGGGAATCGAGACCGTGATCCAGGCCCTGCCGGAGATCGTCGAGCGGTTTGCCAACGTGGTGTTCCTTGTCGTCGGCGCTACGCATCCGAATGTCGTCCGCCAGGAGGGAGAAGCGTATCGCGAGTCTCTCCAGCACATGGCCCGCGAGCTGGGAGTGGAAAAGAACGTCGTCTTCTACAATCGCTTCGTCGATCTCGGCGAATTGATGGAGTTCCTCGGTGCGGCCGACATTTATATTACGCCCTATCTCAACCAGGACCAAATCACCTCGGGCACGCTGGCCTACGCCCTGGGCGCGGGCAAGGCGGTCGTGTCCACGCCGTACTGGCACGCCGAGGAGTTGTTGGCCGACGGGAGCGGCATTCTGGTGCCCTTTGCCGCCCCCGATACCATGGCCCACGCCATTATGCACTTGCTGGAAGACGAGGAAGAGCGAAACGAGATCCGCAAGCAGGCGTATCGGGCCGGCCGGAAAATGATCTGGCCGGTGGTGGCGCGGCAATACATGGAGAGCTTCGAGCGGGCGAGACAGGCCCGGCTGGCCCGGCCGCGGTTGCTGCCGGCCGGCACGTGGGCGGCCGCCGGAACGGATGGGGAAGTGCCGCCGCTCGATTTGGGCCACTTGCTCCGCATGACCGACGACGTCGGCCTGTTGCAACACGCAGTGGCCAGCGTGCCGAACTATGCCGAAGGCTATACCACCGACGATAATGCCCGGGCGTTGCTGCTGACCGTTTCGCTGGAAGAGCTGGGCGCCGAGTGGACGGCGCGGAGCGGTGTGCTGGCCAACCGCTATCTGGCCTTCTTGTGGCATGCTTACAATCTGCACAACGGTCGTTTCCGCAACTTCATGGCCTATGACCGGCGCTGGCTGGAAGAGGCGGGCTCGAAAGACAGCCACACGCGGGCCCTGTGGGCCCTGGGCGCCGTCTTGGGACGCTCGCGGCAGCAGGGGCTGCGGCGGGCTGCCAGCCGGCTGTTCGAGATGGCCCTGCCGGCCGCCCGCGATTTTACCGATCTGCGTTCGGTGGCCTTCAGCCTCTTCGCCTTGCACGACTATTTGCTGCATTTTTCCGGGGACCATCGGGCCCAGGAGATGCGGGCCTGGCTGGCCGAACGTCTCGATGCGGCCTGGCGGCACAACGCAGAACGGCAGTGGCCTTGGTTCGAGGAGCAATTGACCTATGCCAACGCCTCGCTCCCGCATGCGTTGCTCCTCTGTGGCCGGTCGCTGCGCCGCCCGGCAATGATCGAGGGAGCGCTCGAAGCGCTGGATTGGCTGCTGGGGCTCCAGACCTCGCCGGAGGGATATTTTTCCCCCATCGGCAACCGCGGGTTCTATCGCCGCGGCGACGTCCCGGCGCGCTTCGACCAGCAACCCATCGAGGCGCAAACCACTATCGCCGCTTGCCTCGAGGCGTATCGGACGACCGGCAACTTTGCCTGGCGCCGCCAGGCGTGTCGCATCTTCCAGTGGTTCCTGGGCCGGAACGACGTGGGGCTGTCCTTGTATGACAGCACCACGGGCGGTTGCGGCGACGGTCTTTCGCCGGAAGGGCCCAGCTTCAACCAGGGGGCCGAGTCGGCCCTGGCCTTTCTCCAATCGCTGGTCGAGTTGCGTCTGCTGGAGCCGCCGCTGCGCGGCGACGGCCATGCCTCGCCGGTCGTTTCGCGAAAGATTCGGGCGACGATGGCGATCGGTCGTGCGGGAGATCGATACACATGAAGCCAGCGTGGCCCAGGGAGCAGGAGACGCTCTTCGAGCGACACCGGGCGAACCCCCTGTTGACCGCCGAGGAGTGGCCCTACGCGGTCAATAACGTCGTTTTCCCTTGCGGGCATACGATCCAACCGGATGGCGACACGTTGCGGCTGTATTATGGGGCCGCCGACACCTGCATCGCCCTGGCCACCGGCAGCATCCGGCAGATGCTCGATTGGCTGGACCGGCACGGCCAGGACCCGACATTGGGCGTCGACTGACCGCCGGCGGGAGCGCTGTCGGGACGAATGCTTGCCCCCGCCGCCACGCCCGATTATCATCAGGGCTGCCCCCGGTAGATTCCCTTCCCCTTTGCATTCCCCGAGGATTCGACGATGAGCCACATGTCACGGCGCAGTTTTCTCGGCCGCACGGTTGCCGGCGCGGCGATCGCAGCCCAGAGCGGGCTTGGCAGAGCGGCGGCCGCGGAGCTCGATTTCCCGGTGATCGACTATCATGCCCATCTGGGCGGCGAAGTGACCTTGGAACGGGCATTGGCGATTTCTCGCCGCCGCGGCGTGAAGTTCGGTATCGTCGAGCACGCCGGCACCAAGGCCAACAAGTATCCCAACCTGTTGAGCAACGACGACGACCTGCGGCGCTATCTGGCCATGCTGGCCGGCAAGCCCGTGTTCCGCGGCATCCAGGCCGAAGGGCTCGACTGGATGACCTGCTTCTCGAAAGAGGTGGTCGCCCAGTTGGACTACGTCCTCTCCGACGCCCTCACCTTTCCGGAGAAGGACGGCCATCGCGTCGAGCTATGGAAGCCCGGCCTGAAGTTCGACGATCCGCAGGATTTCATGGATCGGTACACGGATTTCAACGTGCAGGTGATCGCGCGGGAGCCGATCGATATCCTGGCCAATCCCACGTATTTGCCGCCGCAGCTCGCCCCGCAGTACGATGCCCTGTGGACGCCGGCCCGCATGCAGCGAATCATCGATGCGACGATCGAGCACGGCGTGGCGATCGAGATTAGCTCCTGGGCGAAGCTGCCCAGCCTGGCCATGCTGCGGCTGGCCAAGCGGGCCGGGGCCAAGTTCTCCTTCGGCTCGAATATCCACGGCCTGGATGTAGGACAGCTCGACTATGGTGTGCAAATGGCCAAGGAACTGGGACTCAAACGGAGCGACATGTTTAGGCCCGCCCTGCCGGGCCAGAAACCGATCGAACGCCGGCCGGCGTGAGCGATGCCGCAGCGGTAACCGCTTGGCGAACAATGACTTAACAAGAGGACGAAGCGTGCTTTTTGTCGGCCGGTGAGCGGTCGGCGGCGAACTCCCCTTCGCGTAGCCGCCCGTGGCACCTATAATTGGATAGTGCCGCTTTCCTGCTGGAGCCGACTCCGTGCTGCGAATCCTCAAGTATCCTCATCCGGCCCTCCGCCACAAATCGAAACCGCTGCGCCGTGTCGACAACGAACTGAAGAACACGGTCCGCGAAATGTTCGAGGCGATGTACGAAAACAAGGGCATCGGCCTGGCCGCCAACCAGGTTAACCTGCCCTATCGAGTCTTCATTCTCAACACCGAGGGCGATCCCGAAAAGGGCGAGGAGCTCGTGTTCCTCAATCCCGAGATCCTGAAGCGAGGCGGCGGCGTGGTCGAAGCCGACGAAGGCTGCTTGAGCTTCCCCGAGATTTACGCCCCCGTCAAACGATCGGCAAAAATCGTCATTGCCGCCTACGATCTCGACGGGGAGCAAGTGACGTACGAGTTGAGCGGCCTGGCCGCTCGCGGCGCCCAGCACGAAAACGACCATCTGGACGGAGTGCTCTTCATCGACCGGCTTACACCCACCGGCCTGCTCTCGATCAAAGAGTCGCTCGTGGAACTGGAGCGGGAGTTCGCCGGCGATCGGCAGCGGGGCATCATTCCCGACGACCGGCAAATCGCCTCCCGCCTGGCGGAGCTGGAATCGCTGCGAACCTGACGGAAAACGATGCGGCTTTTGATGTTAGGAACGGGCCCGTTCGCCGTGCCCACGTTTCGCGCGCTTTACGACACCCGCCACGGCATGGCGGCGTTGGTCACCGCCCCGCCACGCACCCATCGCGGCCAGCCGGTGGCGCCCACGAGCTCGATTCGCGACGTAGCCCGAGAGCACGGCACGCCCATTTTCGACCCCGCGGACGTGAACGCGCCGCAGTCCCAGGCCCAGCTTGCCGGTTACGCGGCCGACCTGTTGGTGACCTGCGACTACGGGCAAATTCTCGCCCCGGCCACGCTGGCCACGGCCTGCCGCGGGGGCGTAAACCTGCACGCCGCACTGCTGCCGAAGTATCGCGGGGCGGCCCCCGTCAATTGGGCCATCTATCACGGTGAGACGGAAACCGGCGTCACGGTGATCCACATGTCGCCCCAGATTGATGCCGGGCCCTCGATCGCCCAAACCCGGGTGGCCATCGGGCCCGACGAGACGGCCGCGGAGCTCGAGGTGCGGCTGGCCGACATTGGTGCGCAGCTCCTGTGTGAGGCAATCGATCTGATCGAGGCGGGCCGCGCACAGCCGCTGCCCCAGGACGCCGCGCAGGCCAGCAGGGCCCCGCGGCTAAAGAAGACCGACGGCCAGATCGACTGGACCCGCTCGGCCGTGGCCCTGAAGAACCACGTTCGCGCGATGGAGCCTTGGCCGAAGACGTATACGTTCTGGCACCGCGCGGACGGCCCGCCCGTGCGGCTCATTCTCGGCCCGCTGACGGCTATCGAAAGCGAAAAGATCGATCAGCCGCCCGGCACCGTAATCGAGGCTGGCGACGGCCGCCTGGTGATTGCCGCCGGCGAAGGCGCCGTTGCGCCCCGGAGCATCCAGCCCTCCGGCAAGCGATTGTTGCCAGTGGAGGAATTCCTGCGCGGCTATCACGTGCGGCCCGGCGAGCGCTTCGGGCCGGAATAGAGAATCGGTAAGGTGTCAAAGGGGAGCTAACGGAAAGGTTGGGGTGTGCGCATAGTCTTTCGCATATAGGGTGATCGGACGCGATATGATTTGGTCTATCTTGCGACAGAGGTGGCACCAACTCGCATTAGCAATGCTGTTGATCGTCACCGCCGGCTTCGTCAGCCACGCGTGCCTCTGCCGCGATAAGGCCGCTTTCCTTTGGGACTACTCTCCGGCACGTTGGATCCTCTATCCCCGGCCGTTTGGTCTGAAAACCCACCTTCTTGTACCCCTGGATGCAGTTTTTCGGCGTTCCTTTTTGCTCAAATCGGTTCCCGCTAACGCACGTCTCTGCGTCCGCGCCTTTCGGGCATGCACGATTCGCCTGAATGGACGGCAGGTCCCGGGGCCGCTCGATGCCGAACCATGGAAGCGAGAATCCGGCTTCGAAGTCGGCTCGCTGTTGCGGATGGGGCAAAACGATCTCCGCGTGACGGTCACGAATGCCCAGGGGCCGCCGGCCTTGTGGTTGGCCCTGCTTTGTCCCGAGGCCGTTTTGGCTACCGACACGTCGTGGGAGGCGTCGTTGGCCGGGGCCACCTGGCGTCCCGCGGCGTTGGCCGCCGATCCGGTCCCGTTCAGCAACGTCGACCAAGATCGGCTGGCCGAGGAGGTGCTTCCCTCGGTAGGAAAGGTCTGGCCAGTTTGGCTGGCGTTCGCGGCTGTGTCGGCAGTGATGGTTCTTGTTGCCAGCCGATGGCTTTCGGGTTGCCTGTTCCGCCGGCATGGCAAGCAAGAGGTGGCCTCTGCGCGACGAACCACCGCGACACCAGCACGATCAATCTCGTCAAGAAAACGGAAACGCATGCGGCAAGCACAGGAAGGCCGCGACGAACGGCGCAGCGGAGTGCCAACGCGCGGGCAACCGGCAAAGACCGTTGAGCCGCTTCAGCAAGATCCGGCGCTCTCCCAGCGGTGGATTCGGCTCAACTGGCTGTTGCTGGCGCTCATTGCCGTTTTCTGGACGGCGATGTTTCTGCACAATTCGCCGTTTCTTTCTCCCGACATGGGATTCGATTCCCTGGAACACTTGAAGTACATCGATCACTTTCGGGCCGAATGGACGGTGCTCTTGCCCGGCGAAATCTGGGAATCGCAGCAGCCTCCGCTTTACCACGTCTTGGCGGCCGTGTTGCTGTCCATTACGGGCTATGCGACGAAATCGGCGGGAGGGATGCTGACGATTCGGCTGTTCAACCTGGTGCTGGCGATCGGCAACCTCGCGGTGATATGGCTCGCTTTGCGGCTGATTTTTCCGCAACATCCGCGACGCTGGGCTCTCGGGCTGCTGATGGCTGGCTTTCTGCCAATGTACGTCTACATGTATCAAACGCCCAGCAACCATCTTCTTGGTACGACGCTGGCCTCGGTCACGGTGTATCTGACTCTGCGCATCCTCAGCGTTCCGAGCGCGGGGACACGGGATTACCTGTTCTTGGGGCTTGCCCTGGGCGCGTCGCTATTGTCGGGAATCTTGAATGGGCTGCTGGCGCCGCCGTTGGTCCTTGCGCTCGCCATCAGACTCTACATCGATCGGGCGCGGATCCGCTGGAGCGTGGCGGTCCTCCGGCTGTCGTTGTTCGCGGCTGCCGCTTTCGCCGTGTGTGGATGGTTCTATCTGCGTGTGTGGGTTCACTTTGGCACGCCGATTGTCGGCAATACGGGGTCGGGGGCTGGGGCGGCCTGGCCTTGGTGGCAGGACCCCGGCTTTCGCACCGCGAGCGACTACCTGCGGTTCGGCGAATCCCTTCGCGCTCCTCTTCTCAGCGTTTGGTACAGCATCTGGGACGGCCTCTACTCGACGCTGTGGGGCGACAGCTATATCGGAGGCACATCAGCGCTCAACTTTCGGCCCCCGTGGTCCTATGACTTTCTTGTGGCAGGCATGGTTTTGGCGTTGCTGCCGACGGCTGCGGTCGCGTTGGCAGCCGTCTGCGCGGTGTTCCAGTTCCTGCGCAAACCCACGTTTGTGTGGATTTTCCTCCTTGCCCTGGCCTACTCGGTCGGGTTGTTTCTAACCTACGGGCCGATCATGAATCCGACCTATGCCGCGGTCAAGACGTTCTATGGTCTGGCCATTGCCATCCCGCTGTGTGGGTTGGCGGCCTGGGGTTTGGATCTGCTCGCCGGACATTCACGTTGGAGTCGTGGACTGGTCTTTGTCATCCTGGGAGTCTGGGCGCTCAACGTCGCTGCAACGTACTGGATATGGCCTGCGGCCTTGGAAACGAAGCGATATACGGCCAAACATGCAGGCCAACCCAAGGAGCAGGGCGGTTCGGACAACGTGGCGGAAGCAACCCGCCAGCTTGAGAAACTACTGACGCAGCACCCCAATGATGCTTGCACACGTGCTCTTCTGGCCCGCGTGTGTTTCTCGGAAGAAACAGGCCGCCGTTGCTGGGAATTCCTCGAACTCCAGCCTGGCCAGCAGGACACGGCAGTGCGTCACCTTCTGCGTGGTTCGCTCCTGGCCAAGCAGGGACGCGTGAAGGACGGTCTTAAGGAACTTCAGACGGCAAGGAACCTGGACCCGAACAATCTGAAAGCGGCCGAGGTCTATTATACGGTGGCTCACGAGTTGTCCGACATCCGCACGGCCATTGATATCTGTCGCAATGTGCTGCGGATCAACCCCGAGCAGATCGATTTTCAGGCAACACTTTCGCAGCTTTACCAAACAACAGGGAACGCCGATTTGGCCCGCCTGCACCAGGACTATGCCACGAGATTGGCTGCGGCTCAGCGAGAGAACGAGACGGCGACAGTGAGAAAAGGAAGTGCATCCAAGTAACGGGCGAGGGTGGCCTGGCACAACCAGCCGCACGCAACCCCGCGTGCGTCACGATTTCATGAGCTGTACTTCGGCGGGCAGCCGGGCGGGCACCGGCAGCTTGATCGTCACTTGCGTGCCCCGGCCCGGCTCGCTCTGCAGGCTGATGCGGCCTCCGTGCCCCTCGATGATTTTCCGCGTGGTGGGCAACCCCAGCCCGGAACCGGCTTGCTTCATGGAGAAAAAGGCGTCGAAAACCCGCTCCTGCGTCTTTTGATCCATGCCGCAGCCGGTGTCGATCAGGTCCAGGGCCACGCCGTTGGGCGTGCCATAGGTGCGGACCACCAATTGCCCACCCTCGGGCATCGCCTGCTCGGCGTTTAGCACCAGGTTCAAGAGCGCCCCGTGGAATGCCTCGCGATCCAAGAGCACCGTGGGCAGGTTGCCGGCCAGGTAGTCGACAATCTCCACCCCGGCCTCCTTCGCCTTGGGGCGATAGAATTCGAGCATCTGGCGGACCTGCACGTTGAGCTCGCTGGGCTGCAGGTTCAGCCGATGGGCCTTGCTGAAGCGCAGAAAATTATCCAGCAGGTCCTGCAACCGCAGGCACTCCCGCTCGACCAGGTGCACCTTCTTCAGAGCCCGGCGGTCGCGGGGCGCACCGGAGTCGCGGAAATCTTCCGCCAGCAACTCCATGTTCATGCGGATGGTCGACAGCGGATTCTTGATTTCGTGGGCCAGTCCTCCGGCCAGCCGGGCGATCTCGGTGTACTGGTCGACCAGCCACTGGTTGATCTCGGCGTTGCGAACTTCGGAGGACATGGGAAAAAACGGGATTAGGGACTAGGGGTCAGGGATTAGATGCATTGTCTGCTCTAATCCCCAATCCCCTAATCCCCAATCCCTTCTCCTTATTTCCCGCTCTTGGCGCCGTCGCCCTTTTGTTGGGCGGCCTGCTCGCGGAGCACGGCCTTGCGGCTGAGCTTCACCCGGTCCTGATCGTCGATGGCGATGACCTTGACCTGCATCTCGTCGCCCACCTTGCAGACGTCGGCGACGCTGTTGACGTAGCCGTCGGCCAGTTCACTGATGTGGCAGAGGCCGTCCTTGCCGGGCAGGATCTCGATGAAGGCCCCGAAATCCTTGACGCTGGTGACGCGGCCGTCGTAGATCCGCCCCACCTCGACCGAGGCCGTGAGGGCCTCGACGCGGCGCATGGCCTCGTGGGCCCCTTCCGCGTTGAAGCTGGCGATGCTCACCGTGCCGTCGTCTTCCACTTCGATCAGCGCGCCGGTGGCCTCTTGGATCGAGCGGATCATCTTTCCGCCCGGACCGATCAGCAGGCCGATCTTCTCCGGATCGATGTGGGTGCGCAACAGCCGCGGCGCCCACGGCGAAATTTCGGCCCGCGGCCGGGAAATCGCGGTAAGCATGTGCCGCAGGATCTCGATCCGCGCGTCGCGCGACTGCTTCAGCGTCTCGCGGATGATCTCTTCGCTGATGCCGGCGATCTTCAGGTCGAGCTGGATACCGGTGATGCCGTTTTGCGTGCCGGCCACCTTGAAGTCCATGTCGCCAAAGTGGTCCTCGTCGCCGATGATGTCGGTCAGCAGGACGTAGCGGTCGGGCTCCTTCACCAGGCCGACCGAGATGCCGGCCACGGGATTGCTGATCGGCACGCCGGCAGCCATCAGGCCCAGCGTGGCCCCGCACACGCTGGCCATCGAGCTGGAGCCGTTGCTCTCCAGAATGTCGGAGATGATGCGGATGGTGTAGGGGAAAACGTCGGGCTCGGGCAACACGGGCTTCACGCTCCGCTCGGCCAGCGCTCCGTGGCCGATCTCCCGCCGGCCCGGACCGCGAATCGGCCGGCACTCGCCCACCGAAAACGGCGGGAAATAGTAGTGCAGCATGAACTTCTGCGAGTATTCTTCGACCAGGCCGTCCACGCGTTGCTCGTCGCGGCCGGTGCCCAGGGTGACCGTCACCAGCGCCTGCGTCTCGCCGCGTTGGAAGAGCGCCGAGCCGTGCACCCGCGGCAACAGATCGACCTTGCAGGCGATGTCGCGGAGTTTCGTATAGTCTCGCCCATCGGGACGGGTGCCGCTGAGGATTTGGTCGCGGATCACCCGCGTCTCGAGCGCCTCCCAGGCGATAGCGAAGGCCTCGGGCTTGATCGCGCCCGCGGCGGCCGGATCGGGAATCAGCTCGGCCAGCGCCTGCTTCTTCACCGCAGCGGCGGCCTCGGCCCGGGCCTGCTTGCCCTCGGTCTGCTTGGCCGAACGCAGGGCGTCATAGTATTTCGTCCGCAGCGTCTCGAACACGGGGTCGGGCGGCGGGACTTCGTATTGCTTCTTCACTGCCCCGATCTTCTCGGCCAGTTCTTCCTGCATTTCGCAAATCTGGCGGATATATCCGTGGGCCGTGCTGATGGCCTCGGCCATGCGATCTTCGGGCATTTCGCGGGCGAAGCCCTCGATCATGAGGATCGAATCCTTGCTGCCCGAAACGATCAGGTCCAGGTCGCTTTCTTCCAAGGCATCGTGCGTGGGGAAGGGGACGAATTGGCCCTCAATGAAACCCAGCCGCACGGAGCCGATCGGCCCCTGAAAGGGAAGCGGCGAGATCCGCAGCGCAGCCGAGGCCCCGTTCATCGCCAGCACGTCGCCGTCGTTCTGTCGGTCGCTGGCCATCACGAAGGCCTGCACCTGGACTTCGTCGCGGAACCCTTCGGGAAAGAGCGGCCGGATGGGGCGATCCATCAGCCGGGCGGTCAGGGTTTCCTTGGTCGTGGGCCGGCCTTCGCGTTTGAGAAAACCGCCGGGGAACTTGCCCGCCGCGGCCACCCGCTCGCGGTAGTCACAGGTCAAAGGGAAAAAATCGCCCGGCCGAGGGGCGCCCGTGGCGGTGGCCACCAGCACGACTGTCTCGCCGTACTGCACCAGACAGCTTCCGGCGGCCTGCTTGGCCAATTCGCCGGTTTCCAAAGAGAGAATCGAGGCTCCAATCTGTCGTTCAACACGTACTTTCAAGATTTACTCCTACCTTCAACTAAATGAGTTGCGAGCGCGGCAACGGGGAGAACTTGCCTTTGGGGAGTCGGCATACGGCACCCTGGCCGCGCGCCAAGTCCGCCCATGGCCGCCCAAGGCCTTCGCAGGCGTCACTTCCCTGACTCCCACGAACCGACCGCCGCGGTGCGAGAAGGTCGTCTCGGACTATTTGCGGATGTCGAGACGGCGAATGATGTCGAGGTAACGTTGCGGTTCGACCTTCTTGAGATAATCCAAGAGCCGCCGCCGACGACTGACGAGCATCAACAAGCCCCGCCGGCAGGCAAAGTCCCGTTTGTGACCCTGCAAGTGCTCCGTCAGGCTGTTAACCCGCGTCGTCAGAATGGCGATTTGGACCTCGGGGGAGCCCGTATCGGTGTTGCTCCGCTGGTACTCCCCGATCAATTCTGTCTTCCGCTCTTTGGTAATAGTCATTGGTTACCGCGACTGCTCCACCTTGGTCGGCTGGGGGGGATGCTTCTACTGGAAGCCCGCTCCTTTCACCGCGTCTACTACAACTACGCCCTACAATAAGTGTTACCAACTAACTACTAAGCCCTTCAGTGTAGCAACTGGCCAGCGGAATGCAATTGGGGAACGCGCGATTCGACCAACAAAGGGCAACAAGTTGCTGCGCGACGCAAGATTTCCGCCCGTTCTACTGGCTGCACCACCCCAAAGTAGTGCTTTTTCCCGATTTAGCAAGCCGACTACCTCATGTTTCGTCTATAATACAAGCAGGAAACACGGTCTGCGGATACCCCCATGTCGAGCGGAATTGCTACCCCTCAGCCGCCGCCAGCAGTTCCGGTCGCACCGCCCAGCGAGTGCGAGCGGGTCATCGATGAGCGACTCGAGCGGACCCGGCGGCGGGTCAAATGGGTCGATATCGCCGGTGGATTGATCGCCCTGGCGATCGGCGTTCTGGCCTTTTTATTCCTGGCGGCCCTGGTGGACCATTGGCTGATCGTGGGCGGACTGGGGTTTTGGGGCCGGCTGGCGTTGTGGCTGCTGCTGGTCGCTGTCGGCGGCGCCTATTTCGTCCGCCGCGTGTTGCCGCCGCTATTGGGCCGCATCCATCCGCTCTTTGCCGCGGCCACGATCGAGCAAAGCCAGCCATCGCTCAAAAATAGTCTGCTCAATTTTTTGTTCCTGCGTGGCCGGCGGCAAGAGGTCGCTGGGCCGATCTACCGAGCGATGGAATATCGCGCCGCGGTCGACCTGTCGAAGATCCAGGTCGACGTGGCCGTCGATCACACACGGGTGATTCGCCTCGGCTATGTGTTGCTCGCGGTGGTGGCGATGTTCAGTCTGTACTTGGTCCTCTCGCCCAAGAATCCGCTCCGTTCGGCCGCGCGAGTCCTCTGGCCTTGGTCGGCCATCGAGGCCCCTACGCGGGTGACGATCCACGATATCCGGCCCGGCGACGCGACCGCCTACTACGGCGACTCGGTCACGGTGTCGGCCGAACTGTCCGGCCTGCGGGCCGACGAGCCGGTGGCTCTCATCTATAGCACGGCCGACGGACAAAGTGTCGATCAAGTGATTCCCCTGTCGCTGCCCACGGGCGACTCTCGTTTCCAGTGCCGGTTGCCGCCGGGCAATCTCGGCTTGCAGCAGGACCACACGTATTGTCTCTCGGCCGGCGATTGCCGCACCGGCCGCTATCGGATCGTGGTGCAGATCGCGCCGGCCATCGCTGTCGACAAGGTCTCCTATCACTATCCGGCCTATACGGCCCTGCCCGACCGGAGCGTGGAACGGCAAGGCGACTTGCAGGCGATCGAGGGCACCGAGGTCACTTTGCACGCCTCGGCCAACGTCGAGATCAAGCGTAGCACGCCGGAAATCGATCTCGGCTGCACGGGCCGCCAGGGCCTGCGGATGTCGGCCGAGGGCCGCACGGCCACGGGCCAGTTGACCCTGCGGCTCGATCCGCGGGACGTCTCGCGGCCCGAGTATGATTCGTACCAACTCCGCTTTGCCGACGTTGACGGCCGGGAGAACGAGCACCCGATCCGGCATCGAATCGAGGTGATCCGCGACTTGCCCCCCGACGTGCAACTGGTCGAGCCGCAACAGACGGAAGTCCAGGTGCCCGTCAACGGCAAGCTGCCGATCAAGACCCTGGCGGAGGACCCGGATTTTGGCTTGCGGCGCGTGGTGCTGCGGGTTCAGCACGACGACGGCCGGAACTTGAGAATCGTCCCCTTGTTGGAGAAGCCAAAGCCGGAAAAGGCGTGGCAAGGCCCCTTTTCCGGTTTGTACACCTTCGAGCCCGCGCGGCTGGGGCTGAAGAGCGGCAACCGCGTGCAATATTCGGTCGAGGCCGAGGACAACAAGGAACCCGCGCCCGGTCTGACGGCCACCCACAAGCGGTGGATCACCGTTGTCGGCGCCGAGCAGCCGCGGCAATCCAAGAAGCCCGAGACCGGCCAGGGCGAGCGTTCGCAGGCCGGCCGTGATAAAGGCGAGGCCGGCGATCATGGCAAGCGGTCCGAAAACAAGTCCGGCGGCGATGGTCAAGACGAGCCGTCCAAAGACGATAAGAGCAAGGCGGGCGACAAGAATTCACAACCGGGCAAAGGCGGGCGGGACCAGCGGCAGCAGCCATCCGGCGAACGGCCAGGCGGCGGGGAGCAAGCTGATCAATCTCAATCCGGCAAGAACGACGGCAAACAGAACGCCTCTCCGTCCGGTCAAGGCAAGCAGGGCCAAGGCAAGCAGGGCCAAGGGCAATCCTCCGGTCAGCAGCAGCTTGCCCAAGACCAACCCAAGGAGCGAATCGACCCGGAAACCGATCCGGGCGATGCCATGCAGGAAATCCTCAAGGATCGTCAGAAGAAAGAACAACCACAACCGCCGGCCAATCCGTCGAAATCAGATCATCAACCGTCCCCCGACCAGCAGCAGCAGCGATCCGGCGAGCAACAGCAGCCCGGCCAGCAATCGCAAGGGGAAAAACCGAGCGGCCAAAAGTCCGACAGGGAGAAATCTGAGAATCCCAAATCCGAAGATTTGAAATCTGAGAATTCAAAACCTGGCGAACAAAAATCCGCCAGCGAGAATTCCGGCGGCGAAAAAGCCCAAGTTCTCAAATCGAACGACCAGAAGTCCGGCAGCGAGAAATCTGAAAATCTCAAATCTGAGAATTCGAAGGCTGGCGAACAAAAATCCGCCAGCCAGAAGTCGGGCAGCGAAAAATCCGGCAAAGAGGGTGGGGCTGGCGAAAAACAGCAGGGTGAGAAATCAGCAGGCCAAAGCTCGGAAGGCAAGAAGAGCGATGGCGAGAAGCAAAACGGCGAGGCGACCGCCGACAAGCAGCCCGCCGGCGAGAAGAAGGGAGATCAGCAACAGCCCAGCGGCACGCAAAATGGGGAAAAGAAACAAAACGGCGAGAAAAGCGCCGCCCAACAACCCGCCGGTGAGAAGGGCGGCAACCAAAAATCCGGCATGGACAGTAGCGGCGGCCAGACGTCTGATAATCACAAATCTGAAGATCTGAAATCTGAGAATTCGAAATCCGAGAAGACCGGCAACCAAGGGCAGAACGGCGAAAAGGGGCAAGCGGAGAACCAAACCGGCGAAAAATCCTCCGGTGGGCAGTCTGCCGAAAAGAAACCGGCCGGCGAGAAAACGGGCGGCCAACTGGATGCCGCACAACAGCAGCCGGGCCAGCAATCCGATGCCAAGACGGCGGCCAAGGAAAAGCCGGGCGCCGATACGACCGGCGGTCAGAAGTCGGGTACCGCCGCCGGCGGCAAAGAGCAGCAGCAGAAGCAGCCTGGCGGCGATAACGCCATGACGCAGAAAAAATCGGCCGAGGAGCACCCCGGCCAGCAGCCGCCCGGCGCCGGCAAGAATGTGGGCAACAACGCCGGCAGCCCGGCGCCGCAGCAACAGGAAGGCCAGTCGCGGCAGCAACGCTCCAGCCAAGAACCCGATTCGCCCAGCGATGCCAAGGGCGATACGGCCCAGTCCCCCAGTACCAGCCCGAAACCGTCCGACTCGAAGGGCCAAACGGCCGGTGATCGCTCGGGCGGCGGCGAGCAAGGAGGCGGCCAACGGGCCAATCAGCGCGGCGTGGGCAGTGCCGGTTCACACACTTCGGCCGACGAAGGCGGCCGCTCGGCTCCCGAACAGGGCCAAGGCGAGGTCGGCAATCGAGCCGGCAATCAGGCCGCGTCGAAGAAGCCCGTCGACAGCACTTCCAAACAACAAGCCGAAGAAGGCACCGGCACCCGGCAGACGCCGTCGGGCGAGAAGGGTGGCGGCGAAAAGGCCGGCGGCCAAGAAACCGGTGACCATCAGGCGACCGCAGAGAACAAGTCGTCCAAGACCGGTGCGCCGGGCCAGGCAGCGTCGTCGCGGCCCGAGCCGGGCGGTGCAACAGGCGATCTAGGCGGAGGTCAAGCCACCGGCAGCAGCGCCGCCCCGCCACCCCCGCCGGCTCAGACCGCCGCCGATGAAGCCAATCTGGAATACGCCCGGCGGCAGACCACGCTGGCCCTCGAGCATTTGCGCGATCAGTTGGCCAAGGAAAAGGCTCCGCTCTTGGATCGGCTCGGCTGGTCGAAGGACGACGCCCGTCGCTTCCTCGACCGCTGGGAGCAGATGCGGCAGGCCGCGGCGGAGAAAGGCCAGACGGGGCAATCGGCGCGGCAGCGATTTGACGACGCGTTGCAAAGCCTGGGGCTTCGTCCCCGCAGCAGCGAATTGCGCCCCGGCGGCATCACGCCCGACCGGCCGCAGAATCTTCACGACGCCGGCCGGTTTGCCCCGCCGCCCGATTGGGCCGAGCAATTCCGCCAGTACACCCGCGGCGTCGCCGGCGAGGAGCGGAAGAGCCAGGGGCAGTGACTCGCATTCACCCCAAAATGGCCGCCAGATCGGCCTCCGGCGTGGTGATCGGGGCAATGCCGAACTTCTCGACCAGCACCGAAAGCACCGAGGGCGTGACGAACGCCGGCAGCGTGGGGCCGAGGCGAATGTTCTTGATGCCCAGATGCAACAGCGTCAGCAAGATGGCCACCGCCTTCTGCTCGTACCAACTGAGGACCATCGACAAGGGCAATTGGTTGACGTCGCATTCGAATGCCCCGGCCAACGCCACGGCAATCTTGATCGCCGAATAGGCATCGTTGCACTGGCCGACGTCCAACAGCCGCGGCAGGCCGTCGATCTGCCCGAAGTCGAGCTTGTTGAAGCGGTACTTGCCGCAGGCCAGCGTGAGGATCATGCAATCCTTAGGCACCTGCTGGGCGAACTCGGTGTAATAGTTCCGTCCGGGCTTGGCCCCGTCGCAGCCGCCCACCAGGAAGAAGTGCCGGATCTGCTTGTTCTTCACCGCAGCAATCACTTTGTCGGCCACGCCCAGCACGGCGTGGTGGCCGAAGCCGACGGTAATGGTTTTCTCCGGCGCGTCCGCGGCAAAACCGGGGGCGGCCAGCGCGGCCTGGATCAAGGGCGAGAAATCTCGCTCGGGCCCGATGTGCCGCACGCCTGGCCAGGCCACCAGTCCGCTGGTGAAGATGCGGCCGGTGTAGCTGTCGCGGGGCTTTTGGATGCAGTTGGTCGTCATGAGGACCGCGCCGGGAAAGGCGTCGAACTCTTTCGCCTGGTCCTGCCACGCGCCGCCATAGTTGCCCACCAGGTGCTTGTACTTCTTCAGTTCCGGATAGGCGTGGCAGGGGAGCATTTCGCCGTGCGTATAGACGTTGATGCCCTTGCCCTCGGTCTGCTTGAGCAATTCGCCCAGGTCCTTCAGATCGTGCCCGGAGACGGCGATGCACTTGCCGCGGACCGGCGTCACGCGGACTTGCGTCGGCTGCGGATTGCCATACGCGCCCGTGTTGGCCGCATCCAACAGCTCCAGCACCTTGAAGTTCAATTCGCCGGCCTTCATCGCCCAGCCCAGCAGTTCGTCGGTGGTGGGGTTCTCGCGGGTGAGAAAATCCAGGCCGGCGTGGAACGTGGCATAGATCTGCGGGTCTTCATGGCCGAGGACGCGGGCGTGATCGGCATAGGCAGCCGCGCCTTTCAATCCGTAAAGAATCAGATCCTGCAAGCCGGCCACGTCGTTGCCCAGGCGGACCCGCCGCTTGGTGATCGACACCTCCTCCGCCTGCCGAACCAATGCTTCGAGACTTTCGGCGGGCTGCCAGACGGCCGGGCCGGCAAGTTGCTCCGGCTTCTTGCCCGCCTTCGCGCAGGCCGCTTCGTAGAGCGAGCGGGCCTGGTCGCGGAGCTTGGCGGCGTCGACGAGATGCACCTGGAGCCGGGCGGGGTCGAAATCGACGTTGGTGACTGTGGCGAACAGGGATTCGATCACGCCGCGATCAATCTGCCGGTCGGCCGCCCCCAGCTCGGCGGCCCGATGGGCGTACATCGAGATGCCTTGGGCGGCATGCACGAGCAGGTCTTGTAGGCCCGCCGTGGCGGGGCCTTTGCCGCAGATGCCAAACTTGTCGCAACCGGTGCCGTTGGCCGTTTGTTCGCATTGATAACAGTACATAGTGAGGTGTCTTTCTTGGCTAAGGACCGTAACAGATTCAGGGGTTAATTCAAACCGCGGTCATTCTGAGCTGAGCGAAGGATGACTCGGCTCGGGAAGCTGGCTTACCAAGTGTTTCGCCCCTGGCAGGCCGGCAAACTGATTCTTACAATGAAATCGTACCTATTCCGGCGGTAGCGATCCTTGACCTGGATCAAGCCGGCAAAGAATTTCGACAATATTGTAGCCGCTGCCGTGAACATCGTTGACGTGCTTTCCAATTGTGAGCTGTTTTCCGCGGTCGAAGCGGCCGGTTTTCAGCGGTTGGCCACCATCGGCCGGCTGTGCCAGTTTCGCAAGGGACAGGTGGTTTTCCGCGAAAACGACCCGTGCCCCGGCGTCTACGTGGTCGGCCAGGGGCAGGTGCGGGTGTTCAAGACGGGCGCCGGCGGCCGCGAGCACGTGCTGCACATGGTCGGCCCCGGCGGCAGCTTTGCCGAGGTGGCGGCCATCGGCAACTTTGCCGTTCCCGCCTCGGCCGAGGCCGTCAAGAAAACCACCTGCGTACTGTTGCCGCAGGACCGCTTCCGTGCTGCGCTGGCCGAGGATCACAAGCTGTGCCTGGAGATGATGACCGGACTAACGATCTGGGTTCGCCGCCTGGTCGGGCTGATGGAAGACTTGACCCTCCGCGACGCGGCCGGCCGGCTGGCCCGCTTCCTCCTGGAGTTGCCGCAATCAAAACGGGCAGCCGACGGCGTCGTCAAGCTGCCGGGCCTGAAACGTTACGTGGCCAGTCATCTGAACCTTACGAGCGAGACTTTCTCCCGCACGCTGCGCCGCATGGTCGACGCCGGGCTGATCGCCGAAGTGGACAACGTCCGCGTGCAACTGCTCCAGCCCAAGAAGCTTCGTCAAGTGGCCGAAGGGCTGTTTCCCAAGCTGTAGGGCCTAAAACGTCACCGGCAGGTCGAGGGCGCCGGCCAGCCGCCTTAGATAGTCAAGGCGGGGAATGGCCGCCGCGCCGAAGCGGGCCGTATGGGGCGTGAGCTGCTGTATGTCCAACAAGGTGTAGCCGCGGGCATGCAGGTGCTCGACCAGGTGCACCAGGGCCACCTTCGAGGCGTCGCGGACGCGGTAAAACTTCGACTCCGCCGAAAACACTCCGCCGATCGCCACGCCGTACACCCCGCCGGCCAGTTCCTGCTCGAACCAGACCTCGACGCTGTGAGCGTGGCCCAGCTTGTGCAGCCGGATGTAGGCGTCGATCATCTCGGGCGTCAGCCACGTTTGGTTGAGCCGGCTGGGCGCCATCGCGCAGCCGCGGATCACGCCGGCGAAATCGGCGTCCCGCGTCACCTCGAACTTCGCGCTGCGGCAGGTCCGCCGCAGCCGGCGCGACACGTGAAAGCGGTCGAAGTCGATCACCGCCCGCGGATCGGGCGACCACCAGGCCAAGGGGGCCTCGAAGTCGGTGATCGGCCAGGGGAAGATGCCGTGCCGGTAGGCGTCCAACAACCATGCCGGCGACAACTCGCCACCGAAGCCGACCAGCCCCTCGGGGTCGGCATCTTCGGCCGGCGGAAAGTGTTTGGATGGCGGCAGCAACGGCATGAAAACAAACGATTAGGGGCCAGGGACGACTGTCGAGACGGCAATTATCCTGCCACGCCGGGGCCGGCAGTGCAACTGCCGCCCCAACAAAGCATTGATCGCGGTGCCCCTTACGCCGCCCTCTCGACCTCTGCCGATTTCTCCGTGGGCCAGGACACTTTTGGGCCAGCGACGGTCGAGGGAAGCATCGAGGGCGGAAAATCGATCGAACGCACGTGAACATCCTGCTGGGGGAAGGGCATTTCAATCCCCGCCGCACGCAACGCCCGGTCGATGGCCATGTTCAACTCGTGGATCACCGTGGCCCGGCTCTCCAGGTTCGGCAGGAAGCATCTTAACACAAAATTCAGTGCGCTGTCACCAAAGGAGTCGAGCGTCACCCGCGGCGGCGGGTCCTTGAGCACGCTGGGGTGGTCCTGGGCGACTTTCAAGAGGATCTCGCCCACCCGCTGCGTGTCCGAGCCATAGGCGATGCCGACGTTGATGACCACCCGATTGACCGGGTCAGTAAGCGTCCAGTTCAGCACCCGGCCGGTGATGAACTCCCGGTTGGGAATGATCATTTCCTTGCGATCGGGATCGGTGATGGTGGTCGCCCGCATGCGAATCCGCGAGACCACGCCGGTCACGTTGTCGAGGGTGACCACGTCGCGGACGCGGATGGGGCGCTCCAGCAAAATGATGAGGCCGGAGACGAAGTTGGCAAAGATTTCCTGCAAACCGAAGCCCAGTCCCACGCCCATGGCGGCGACGAACCATTCTACCTTGGCCCAGCTCACGCCCAGCGTGCTGCAGCAGAGCAGAACGCCGATGAGAAAGATCGCGTAGCGGAAGACCGCGGCCACGGCGTAGCGGGCACCGGCGTCGAAAGGGAAGTGCTGTAAGACGGCCATCTCCAGCAGGCCGGGGATATTCTTGGCGGCGATCATGGTGGTGGCCAGGATGATGGCCGCCAGCCCCAGGTCGGCCAGCGTGATTTCCCGCAACGTGTCGAAGTTGTGCACCTGCTTTCTGCCGTCCGGCAAGGGCTGCTCCTCGATCACGTTGACGGTGGTCGTCCAGACCTTGGCGTTGAGGTTGCCCAGGGCCGGCAAAACGTCGATCCACGCGCACCACATGACCAGCGCGCAGGCCGCGGCCAACGCGTATTCGATCAGGCGGCGGGTTTGGATGTTGATCGTGGCCAGGTCGCGTTCCTCCTTGGCCGAGGTCAACAGTTCAGCGGCGGCAATCTCCTCGCCGCCGTTGCCCTCGGCGTGGGCGGCACGCCGCTGCCGGGCCTGCTCGATGGCCAGCTTGCGCTGGTTCACCAAGGTCCAGCGCAGCAAGAGCGCGCGGCCCACCAGCCCGCCCACCAGGACGTAGGCCGTAAGGATCAGCCGCGTCACGAATTGCCGGGCCCCGTAGTGGTAGCCGAGCGCGGCAAGGACGGCCAAGGCCACGGGCGTAAGCACGCACAGCGGATACCAAACATAGCGAAAGCGATCCAGCCAGCCGCCCTGCCGGGCCGCCAGCATACCTTGGACGACCACGCTGCCCGGTCGCAAAATCCGTTGCAAGGCCAAGGCAAAGACCAATAGCGCCGCAATGAAACAAATACGCCCCAGCGAGGTGTCCCAATGATCGTTCTCCTGCCAGGCCATGGCGACGGCCACGCACATCAAGGGGAGCGCCGGCAGACTGAACCAACGGGTGTCCTGGCGGAGCAGTTTCAGCGCCGAGGCCGGCCAGCCAAAATGGGATTCGGCCAGTCCCTGCCGCCCGCACGTGTGCATCAGCAGTTGCAGGGCGAAGAACACGGGGGCGGTTTCCAGCAGCCCTTCGCCTAGAGCCCGGCACAAGTCCGACGCCTCGGCGGCCGCGGTGAGCCGCCAGCCCAGATAATAGATCAACGCCGGCCAGCCGGCGGCCACCAGCGCGGTCAGCAGCGCGGTTTCCAGCGTTGGCGGGAACCGGTAACAGCTCCCCCGCGACGCCTTCTCGCCGATCTGTTGAATGCGGACACGGAACCGCCGCCGCCAGTAAAACCAGAGCGGAAAGAGGCCCGCCACCAGCAGCGAAAGGAGCAAGTGGGTCACGCTCTGCCGGGCGTCCTGCGCCAACGTGCGGCCGGCGTCAAGCCAGGCGGCAGGGCCCAGCAACCACCAAGACGCGTCCGCGGCGCGATGCAGGTCGGCCGAGCCGAGCGGCGCCGCACTGCTGATCCACAGCACGCGCTGATCGATGTACTGGGCACAGTTGTCGCGGAGGTCGATCAGTTGCTGCTCGGCGTCGGTCAGCGCGCCCAGCTTCTTGAAATAGGTGTCATGGTCGGCGATGTAGGCATCGAGATACTCGCTCTTGGTCTTCAGCGTTTCGCGGACCATTTTCTCCAGCGCGGCCCGCTCGGTGCTTTGCGGCGGCAGGTCGAGATTTTGCAACACGGCCTGCGTCTGCAACTCGATGTTCGCCAGGGCCGTGCGCTCGTCCACCAGTTGCAAACCGCTGAGCTCTCCCTCGCCCATCGTTTGCTGCCGGACGCTGACGTTGTGGCGACACGTGTTCACGTTGGGCAGTTCCTCGCGTTTCTTGCGTAAGAAGAGCCCGATGGCCCGGGTGGTGTTGGTCTTTTCGGCCACCGCCACGCGTTCCTGGACCTGCTTGGAGAGCTCTTTGACGTTGTCGAGCTTTTGCTTCACTTGCTCCAACTGGGCCGTGGCTTCGACAATGTGGGCGGCCAACGACTTTCGTCCGTCAGCCAGATCGGCGTTGCCCTTGATCAGCCGCAGCAAGACGGCGGGATAGGCCTGGTCGGCCTCGCGCGAAGCCTGCCGCAACTGTTGCTCGGCCTCCTGCTGCCGCCGCCGATTGACCCACTCTTGCAACTGCTTGACGAGCTGTTCGCTCAAGGCCACGCGGCGTACGCCCAAATCGCGGCGCACGGGGAGCAATTCGCTCAGGACCTCGTAGACCGCCAGCTCTTTCTCGCCGCAAAGGATTTGCTGCTCCGCCGTGCGACGCTGGGCCAACAGGAGCATCCGCCGGGCGGAGCTGGCCGGGGAGTTTTCGTCCCCCGCGGCGAGCGCCTGCAGCTCGTTGTTTACCTTGGTGAGCTGTTCCTTGGCCTGGGTGATCTGCTTGGGGATCTCGACCCGGCGATTCGCACGGCCCTTCAGTTCGCTCTCGACGGCGGCCAGCGCGGTGCGCCACTGCTCCAGCTCGACCTCCCGTTTGGCGATCGCCTGCTCGATTTGCGGCACGCTGGCATCGCTGGCGACGATCGGGGCCGGCTGCTCCGGCGAAGCCAGCTCGGTTTTCGCCTGCTGCAGTTCGAGCGGGGCCTGCGCGGCGTCTTTCTCAAATTGTGCAGCCTTTTCAGCCCACCGCTTCGCCGCCCCCATTTCGCCCAACGCCTGTTCATAGAGGTCTTTGACTTTCGCACGGTCCGCATCGCTCAGATCGTGCGATTCGGCTACCTGTTTGAGGCGGGAGTTCAGCAGCGCCGTAAACTCTTCTCCCGTCAGCGGTTTCGGCGGCGCGGCCTGGCCCAGGGCCGCCGCCGTAAGCCCAACTGATAGCAGGGCTTGCGTCAGCAGGAATAGGACGGTTTTAGTGGGCGACATGATAGGGTGAATGGTGGTCGTCCCGATTCGGCTGGTTAGGGACGGACTGGGGGTCCGAAAAATGAACAGAGGGCGTGACTTGTACCGGCATCGCCAGCAGAGGGCAAGGGCAAATCCGGCAACGCGCCGCAACGGGTGCATTCCGCACTTTGCGTTTGGCACGCGATTTCGTAGAAATAGGATCTTGGTTTTGGTTGATGGGGGGTGGTTTTTGGAAAATGGCGAGGCTAGGCAATGGAATGCCGTATGAGAACA
>Ga0181520_10003241_pt1 | contig 28812 bp, 22 predicted proteins | sample PEATcosm2014_Bin_29_FD_132451 | JGI IMG/M metagenome (GOLD analysis project Ga0181520, IMG submission 132451) | Peatland microbial communities from MTU Mesocosm Facility, Houghton, MI, USA - PEATcosm2014_Bin02_30_metaG | ecosystem: Environmental > Terrestrial > Soil > Wetlands > Peat | place...
GGGAATCGAACCCTTACGAGCTGACGCTCACAGCGCCCTGAACGCTGCGTGTCTACCAGTTCCACCACCCCGGCACGGTTGGGGAGATCGATCGTAGCAGGCGCGGCGCCGCCCGGCAGGCCCTGGCGCGAGGCCGGCGACACACGGACGCCTAGACGGACGCCAACAGGGCCGCCGGGCGCCTCGGCGCGCTCAGTGCTCCCAGACGGCCGCCTGGCTGAAGGGGTCGCCCGCCGTCGGGACCTCGACGTCGGAGAGGGCCCTGCTGTCGACCACCAGCCCCTCCGCCGGAGCGTAGAGGAAGACGGCGGGCGCGTCCTGCGCCATCTCCCGGACCACGCGACCGGCGGCGGCGATGCTCTGGGCCTGGTCGGTCACCGTCGCGAGGGTGGCCAGGTCCGTGTCCAGGAAAGGATCGGCGGCCCCGCGCGAGACGTTGTAGCCGAGCGGCGGGGTCGACGTGGAACCCCAGAAGGGGGTCAGGTCGGGACCCGCGCCGGCGTCCCAGGAGGCGATCGCGAGCTGGAAGTTCGAGGGGTCCAGCACGTCGCTCAGGAAGGTCGCGCTCGGCTGCACGGAGACCGTGACCCCGACCCCCACCGCCCCGAGCTGGGCCGCGACCATGCTGGCCACCTGGGGAAGCGGAGCGGCGTCCGGGACGCTCAGGGTGAAGTTGAGGACCTGGGTGCCCTGGGCGCGGAAGCCCGCCGGGGTGACCACCCAGCCGGCGTCGTTGAGGCCGGCGATCGCCCCATTGGGGTCGGCCGCCACCGCCGGCTCCTCGCCCTGCAGCCAGCCGATGCCCGCCGGGATCGGGCCGTACTGGGCCGCGCCGAGCCCGTCCAGCGGTCCGCTCACGATGGCATCGCGGTCGACGGTGGAGGCGATGGCCTGGCGGACCCCGGCGTCGCTCAGGCCGGGCACCGTCTCGTTGAAGAGGAGATCGACGAACCCGAAGGTGAGCACGTCCTGGGCGCTGGCCCCAGGCTGCTTCATCAGCTGGGCCCGCTGGGCCGGCGTGGTGGCGAGGACGGCCTGCACCGAGCCCGCCGCGAAGGCCTGCGCCGCCGCGGCGAAGGTGGTCATCGCCTGGATCTGGACGCGGGCGAGGCGGGGCGCGACCGCCGCGTGGGGATTGGCACTCAGGGTGAGGACGCCGGACCGCTCCGAGTCCACCTCATAGGGGCCCGAGGTGGCCAGCGGTGACGTCGGGTGCGTGGCCAGGGCGGCGATCGCGGCGGGCGTCATCCCTCCGAGGGGGAGGATGGGCAGCTCGGTGAGGGAGACGCCGAGCGACGCACGCGGGGTGCCGAGGCTGAGCACCACCGTCTGGCCGGAGGCGGTGGCGGTCACGCCCGTCCACGCGCTCGCGACGGTGGGGTCGGGGAATGCGGCGGACTGCACCCATTGGAGCGTGTCCAGGACGTCCTGGGCGGTGATCGGGCTCCCGTTGGACCAGCGCAGCCCGGCGCGCAGGGGCAGGGTGTAGGTGAGCCCGGTCGCGCTGATGGTGAGCTGCGAAGCCAGGTCGGGCACCGGGTAGGCGGTGGCATCGAGCTGGAGCAGGCAGCGGTAGAGGAGCGGGGTGATGGCCGCGACCGCCGGGTCCTCGGAGTCGATCAGCGGGTTGAGCGACAGGGGGAGGTGGTCGGTGAGCACCGCGGCCCGGTAGTCCGCGGAGGGGAGGGCCTCCGACGCGGTTGCCCGGAGGTGCCCGATCAGGGCCACGCCGGTCACCGCAAGGGCAACAGCCAGCAGGGCCAGGGCCGCGCCGAGCTCCAGCCGGCGAACCGGCCGGCGGGGAATCAGCTGTTGTTGATCCAGACGTTGATCGCGGCGACGATCACGAAAAGGCCGATGAAGACGGCGCTCATGCGGAGGAGCCCAGCTTCCAGCCCCCTCCGCCGGCGGTACCCGCCTCCGGAGTCGCCACCACCGCCGATGACGCCGCCCAGGCCTGTCGCCTTGGGGGTCTGGAGCAAGATGCCAAGGATCACCAGGATCGCCAGCACCACCTGTGCGCCGATGAGAACGCTCTGTAGCACGCAAACGCGCCTCCGAGATTGACCCGGCCGCCAGTATACGGGCTTGATCGTGAGCGGAGCCGAGACGCGAATCCCGACTAACTCACTATACTTTCAGCCATGGCCATGAGTGATGTCTTCAGCTTCCCGAACCCCGTCAACGAGGTCTCCGCGCGGACGGTCGCCGGGGGCGTGGCGGTGGCCGCCCTGGTCACCCTGGGGACGCGGTGGCCGTGGCTCCTGCCTTTCCTGGCATACGGTTTCGTCGCCCGGGTGGCTTCCGGCCCCACCCTGAGCCCCTGGGGGCAGATCGTGACCCGGGTCATCGTCCCGCGGTTGCCCTTCAAGGCCAATCTCATCCCCGGTCCGCCCAAGCGCTTCGCCCAGGGTATGGGGGTCGCGTTCACCGTGCCGGCGGCCATCCTCTGGCTCGGCTTCGGGCTCGAACTGCCCGCCCTGATCCTGATCGCCCTCCTCGCGGTGGCGGCGATACTCGAATCGGTCTTCGCCATCTGCCTCGGCTGCCGGGTCTTCGATGTCCTGATGCGCGTCGGGATCATCCCGACCAGCGTCTGCGAGGCCTGCGCAGACATCGCGCTCCGGCGCACTCAGCCCATCTGAACGCCCTCGGCGCCCCTCCGGGGGCGTCACCGGGCCGGGCGTCAGGCGCTGATCAGGCTGTGCCCGGTCATCTCCGGCGGCTGCGGGAAGCCGAGCACCTGGAGCACGGTGGGGGCCACGTCGCAGAGCCCGCCCCCTTCGCGCAGCGCGGTCGCCGATGATCCGATGAGCACGACCGGCACCGGGTTGGTGGTGTGGGCGGTCAGCGGATCGTTGGTGACGGGGTCGATCTTGTGCTCGGCATTGCCGTGGTCGGCGGTGATCAGCACCGCTCCACCCACCGCCAGCGCCGCCGTGACCACCCGGCCGAGGCAGCCGTCGACCGTCTCGCAGGCCTGCACCGTGGCGACGAAATCACCGGTGTGGCCGACCATGTCGGGGTTGGCGTAGTTGACGACGATGAGCGTCTCCTGCCCCGCCTCGATCCGCTCGACCACCTCGTCGGTGACCGCGACCGCGCTCATCGCGGGCACGGTGTCGTAGGTGGCGGTCTTGGGCGACTGGATGAGCTTCCGGTCCTCGCCCTCGAAGGGGCGCTCCTGGCCGCCGTTGATGAAGTACGTGACGTGGGCGTACTTCTCGGTCTCGGCGACGTGGAACTGGTGGCCGCCACTCTTGCTCACCACCTCGGCGAGGCAGTTGCGGACCTCCTCCGGCGGGTACGCGATCCGCACCGGCAGCCCCTTCTCGTACTCGGTCATGGTGACGTAGGTCAGACCGTGGGGGACGCGACTCCGCTCGAAGTGCGGAAAGCTCTCGTCGAGCAGCGCGTGAGTGAGCTGGCGCGCGCGGTCGGGACGGAAGTTGAAGAAGATGACGGCGTCGCGATCGGAGATGCGGACCGGCTGCTCCCCCTCGGCGCAGATGCTGACCGGGGGCAGGAACTCGTCGGTGACCCCGGCCGCGTACTGCGCGCGGATGTAGGCGACCGGGTCGGCGGCACGGGCCTCGCCGGTGCCGGCCACGATCTCGTAGGCGCGCTGGATGCGGTCCCATCGCTTGTCGCGGTCCATGGCGTAGTAGCGGCCGGCGACCGAGACCACCCGGCCCACCCCGACCCGCCCGAGGTCGGCCACGAACTTCTCCATGAAGGCGGCGCCGCTGTCCGGCAGCTCGTCGCGGCCGTCGGTGAAGGCGTGGATGTAGACGCGGTCGAGACCCCGGCGCCTGGCCAGCTCGCAAATGGCGACCGCGTGGTCCTGGTGGCTGTGGACGCCGCCCGGCGAGACCAGGCCGAGGAGGTGGAGGCCGGTGCCCCGGATGCGGGCCGCATCGACCGCCTCGACCAGGGCCGGGTTCTCCAGGATGGTGCGATCGGACACCGCGCGATTGATCCTGGTGAGCGGCTGGTAGACCACCCGGCCGGCGCCGATGGTCAGGTGGCCGACCTCCGAGTTTCCCTGCTGGCCGGGGGGCAGACCCACCGCCTCGCCGCTGGCGGCGGCCAGGGTGTGGGGCGAGGTCTTCCACATCTCGTCCCAATGCGGGGTCTGGGCGGCGACGATCGCATTGCCGAACTCGTCCGGGCTGTAGCCCCAGCCGTCGATGACGATCAGGACGAGGGGACGGGGCCCGGACGTCACCGCTGCTCCGCGGCGGCAGCGGCCGCCTCGGCAGCGCGAACGATGGTGGTGAAGGCGTCAACCTTGAGGCTGGCGCCGCCGACCAGGGCACCGTGGATGTGCGGCTGGCCGAAGAGCTCGGCGGCGTTGTCAGCGGTCACACTCCCCCCGTAGAGGACGGGGATGCTGCTCGCCACCTCACCGAGGAGCTGGTCGAGGCGGGTGACGATGTGGACGCAGACCTCCTCGGCCTGCGCCGGGGTGGCCGTCCGCCCCGTGCCGATCGCCCAGACCGGCTCGTAGGCGAGGACCAGCTCGCCGTCGGCGACGCCCTCCAGGTTCTCGAAGGCGCTCCGCAGCTGGCGGTCGATCACCGCCATGGTCGTGTCCTCGAGACGCTCGGCCTCGGTCTCCCCGACCGCCAGGATGACCCGGAGGCCGTGGCGCCGGGCGGCGATCAGCTTGCGGGCGATCAGCTCGTCGCTCTCCCCCAGGACGTGCCTGCGCTCGGAGTGGCCGAGCAGCACGTCGTCGCAGAGGCCCTTGAGCATCGCCGGGGAGATCTCGCCGGTGAAGGCGCCCTTGTCCTCGGCGTAGCAGTTCTGGGCACCGAGCCGGAGCGAGCTCCCCTGGAGCACCTCCCGGACGCCGGCCAGGTGGGTGAAGGGTGGCAGCACCTCCACCTCCACGGTGCTGCCGTCCAGCGCGGCCCGCATCGCCCGGGCCAGCTCCAGGCCCTCGGCGACGGTGGTGTTCATCTTCCAGTTGCCGGCCACCAGCCGGGTCGGACGTCGGGTGCTCACAGTGCGACCTTCTCCTGGAGTGCGGCGACCCCGGGCAGCTCCTTGCCCTCGAGGTACTCGAGGGTGGCGCCGCCGCCGGTCGAGACGTGGCTGATCTTGCCGGCGACCCCGGCCTGGTCGAGCGCCGCGGCCAGGTCGCCTCCCCCCACCACGCTGGTGGCGGACGATGCGCCGAGTGCCTCGGCGACGCGGCGGGTGCCGCGCGCGAAGTCCGCGATCTCGTAGATCCCGAGCGGGCCGTTCCAGACCACGGTGCCGGCGGTACGGCAGTCCTCCGCGATCTGCGCGCAGGTCTCCGGGCCCGCGTCGACCACCATCTGGTCGGCGGGGATCGCGGTCCAGGGGACGACCGCCGTCGGCGAGCCGGCGACGGCCTGGGCGGTGACCACGACGTCGATGGGGAGCTTGATCGCGCCCCTGCCCGCCTCCTGGCCGGCGAGGAGCTTGGAGGCGGTCTCGACCCACTCCTCTTCCACCAGGGACTTGCCCACCTCTTTGCCCAGCGCCCGGTAGAAGGTGCACGCCATGGCGCCACCGATCCAGAGAGTGTCGACCCGGCTGAGCAGGTTCTCGACCACCGCGATCTTGGTCGAGATCTTGGCGCCGCCGATGATCGCGACCAGCGGCCGGCGGGGGTTCTCCAGCACGCCGCCCAGGGCCTCGAGCTCGCGCGCCATCAGGTAGCCGGCGACCGCCGAGAGGTGGTGGGCGATGCCCTCGGTAGAGGCGTGGGCACGGTGGGCGGTGCCGAAGGCGTCGTTGACATAGACGTCGGCGAGGGCGACGAGGCGCTCGACGAAGGCCTCGTCGTTGGCCTCCTCGCCCGGCTCGAACCGGACGTTCTCCAGCATCGCCACCTGACCGTCGGTGAGACGGTTGACCGCTGCCTCGACCTCGGGGCCGACCACCGCCGGGAGCTGCTCCACCGGCGTCCCGAGCAGCTCGCCGAGGCGGGCCGCCAGGGGCGCGGTGGTCAGCTCCGGATTGACCTTCCCCTTGGGACGGCCGAGGTGGGTGACGACGATGACGCGGGCACCCCGCTCACGGAGTGCCTGGAGGGTGGGCAGGGCCGCTCGGATGCGTCGATCGTCGACGATCCGGCCCTCCTTCATGGGGACATTGAAGTCGACCCTCACCAGCACCCGTTTGCCCTGGACGTCGACGTCGTCGATGGTCGCCTTCATGCGCGGTCCCCTGAACTGACCCTGAGCTCCAGCACGCGCCGCGTGCTAGAGGGACTTCTTGATGTAGTCGACCAGGTCGACGACGCGGCAGCTGTAGCCCCACTCGTTGTCGTACCAGGCGAGCACCTTGAAGAACTTCTCGCCCACGCCCATGGTCGACAGCGCGTCGAAGATGGAGGAGCGCGAGTCGTGCAGGTAGTCGGCGGAGACGAGCGGCTCGTCGCTCACCCCGAGGATGCCCTTGAGCGGGCCGTCGGCGGCGGCGCGCATGGCGGCGTTGATGGCCTCCACGGTGGTCGCCTTGGAGAGGATGACGGTGAGGTCGACCAGCGACACGTCGGGCACCGGCACGCGCAGCGCCATGCCGTGGAACTTGCCCTTGAGCTCGGGCAGCACCAGGGCCACGGCCTTGGCGGCTCCGGTCGTGGTCGGGATGATCGCCTGCGACGCCGCGCGCGCCCGGCGGAGGTCCTTGTGCGGACCGTCGAGGACCACCTGGTCGTTGGTGAAGGCGTGCACCGTGGTCATCAGACCGGACTCGATGCCGAAGGAGTCATTGAGAACCTTGGCCACCGGGGCCAGGCAGTTGGTGGTGCACGAGGCGTTGGAGAGGATGTGGTGCTTGGCCGGGTCGTACGACTTCTCGTTGACCCCCATCACGACGGTGATGTCCTCGTTCTTGGCGGGCGCGGAGATGATGACCTTGCGCGCGCCGGCCGCGATGTGCGCCTTGGCCTTCTCGGCATCGGTGAACAGCCCCGTCGACTCGACGACGATGTCCGCGCCGAGGTCGCCCCACGGGAGTTTCCCGGGGTCGCGCTCGGCGAGCACCTTGATGGCCTTGCCGTCGACGGTCAGCACGTCACCGTCCACCGACACGGTGCCGGGGAAGGGACCGAGAATGGTGTCGTACTTGAGCAGATGAGCGAGAACCGCCGGGGTGGTGATGTCGTTGACGGCGACGATCTCGAAGTCAGCTCCCTGCTGACGAGCGGCGCGCAGGATGTTGCGTCCAATGCGGCCGAAGCCGTTGATGCCGACCTTGACAGCCATGAAGTCTCCTCAGGGGTGTGGGGGCGCTGGAGATCCGTGCGGAGAGTAGCAAGCGGGCTGCTCACCGCGCCTTCGGACACAATCCATGATGACCAGCGAGGGCTCGCATCGCCAGGGCCGGCGGTCCCGCAGCCGCACCCCGGTGGCCCCGGGCGCGGACGGGGAATTCAGCCTTCCCGGCGCAGATGGAGAGGCTTCCGGCCGGATCGAGACGGCTGAATCAGCCGTCCTCCAGGGTCCCGCCCATCGCCACCAGGCGGTGCAGGCGCCCGGCCATCGCGGGCCGGCTGCAGCCCGCTGTGGCGGCGAGCGCCTCCAGGCTGTCACGGGGATGGCGGCGGCGCAGCACGGCCGCCTCGCGGAGGGCCGGCGGCAGCCGCTCCCACCGGCTCCGGTCCCGCTCCAGCCGGTCGATCGCCTCGAGCTGGGAGAGGGCCGCGGAGACGGTGCGGCGGAGGTTGGCGGTCTCCGCATTGAGCCGCCGGTTGACCCCGGAGCGGACCTCGCGGACCACCCGGCCCGACTCGAACTCGAGCCGCCCCCTGTGGGCACCGATGGAGCTGAGCAGGGTGGCCACCCCCGCCGCCGCGCGCACCGCCACCACCGGCCGGCCCCGGCGCCGGAGGGTCGAGGACGGGATGTCCAGCCGCTCCAGGTCGGCGACCACCCGCGAGGCCGCCGCATCCGATCCCACCAGCAGCTCGAGCTGGGGCGGTCCGTCGCCGCGGCTCAGGGAGCCGCAAGCGAGGAAGACGCCGCGGAGGCGGGAGCGCGCGCAGCAGAGGTTGGCGGAGGGGACCGGGGGCGCCGGGGCTGCGGCGGGAGCGGGAGCGCCGGCGGCCGCCGCGGCCGGTGCGGGGAGGCCCGTGGCGCGGACGGTGACGCGGTAGCGGTGCCGGCGAGCCGTGGCGAGCCGCTCCACCGAGGCCGGGAGCGCATCCGCGTGGAGGACGGCGAGTGCCGCCCGGGCCGCCACCAGGCGGGTGGTGACCGGCGACCCGCCGTCGCCGGCCAGCGCCATCCCCTCGATCAGAGCGGCACGGCAGCAGGGCAGCGGGGGGATGTGCGGCGCCAGCTCGGCGACGATCCGCTCGGTGAAGGAGGCTCCGCGCAGGGAGGCCGCGTGATCCCCCACCGGCTCAGCGCGGGTCGGGCTTGCCGACGTCGCGGTGGCGGACGGTCACCTCGAGATTCTCCGACCGCAGCCTCCGGGCCAGCTCCTCGGCGACGACCACCGAGCGGTGCCGGCCGCCCGTGCAGCCCACGGCGACGGCGAGGTGGCGGCGGCCCTTGGCGGCGTAGTGGGTCGACACCCAGGAGAGCAGCTCGCTCAGCCGGTCGGCGAGCTCGTCGGTGTGCGGATCGGCGAGCACGTAGTCGCGCACCGCCGGATCCAGCCCGGTCCGGGGCCTCAGCTCGGGGTCCCAGAAGGGGTTGCGGAGGAAGCGGACGTCGACCACCCAGTCGGCCTCCACCTGGGCCCCGAACTTGTAGCCGAAGGAGGAGACCACCACCCGGAGCGGAGCCTGCCCGCCGGCCGGCACCACCAGCTCGACGACGCGGCGGCCGAGCTCCTCCGGGCTCAGCTCTGCGGTGTCGATCACGACGTCAGCGGCGGCCAGGAGGCCGGCGAGCAGCTCCCGCTCGCGCCGCACCGCGGCCACCGGGCCGCCGGCGTCGGCGCAGGGATGGGGGCGCGTGCTCTCGGCAAGCCGGCGCAGCAGCACCGGGCCCGGGGCGGTGAGATACACGACCCGCGCCCCGGCGGGGGGAATGAGATCCGCGATCGACCTGCCCTGGCGGGCGTCGACGACGGCCGCGGCGGGACGGGTCCGGGCCGCGTAGACCCACCCAGGAATCAGATCCAGGCTCAGGTTGTCGACGACGTTGACGCCGGCGGCCTCCAGGGCGTGGGCCGCGGTCACCTTGCCGGCGCCGCTCTCGCCGGTCAGGATCCAGACGTCCGGCGGCGTCGCGTCATCAGTCATCTGGCCGCGATTGTAGGGGGGCGCGAGTCAGACCAGCTCCTTGATCCGCTGGGCGACGACCTCGGGCACCACCTCGGTGAGCTCCTCCACGCTCGCCAGCCCGATGGCCTCCACGGTGCCGAAGCGGCGCAGCAGGGCACGCTTGCGGACCGGTCCGAGACCGGGGACGACGTCCAGCCGGGAGCGCAGCGCCGACTTGGCCCGGCGGGCGCGGTGCTGGGTGATGGCGAAGCGGTGGGCCTCGTCGCGGACCCTCTGGACCAGGAAGAGGGTGGGCGAGTCGCGGGGCAGGACGATCGGCTCGGGGTCGTCGGGACGGAAGAGCTCCTCGTTGCGCTTGGCCAGGCCGAAGACGGCCACGTCGCCCAGCCCCAGCTCGAGGAGGACGCCGCGGGCCGCGCCGAGCTGGCCCTTGCCCCCGTCGATCAGAAGGAGGTCGGGGAGCGCGGCGAAACTCTCCTCGGAGCCTGCCCGGCCCCGCCGCGGCTCGCCGTCCGCCACGCCGTGCCGATCGCCGGCATCCGGCTCGGACCGGGCCTCACCGCCGTTGCTGCCGTCGGGATCGGCGACCGGGATGTCCGCCTCGGCCTCCTCCTGGAGGGCGCGCAGATGGCGGCCGAACCGGCGCCGCAGCGTCTCCGCCATGGAGGCGAAGTCGTCGGCGCCCTCCACCGTCTTGATCCCGAAGTGCCGGTAGTGGCCGGGACGGGGCCGGCCATCCTCGAAGACGACCATCGACCCCACCGAGTTAGTGCCCATGGTGTTGCTGATGTCGTAGCACTCGATGCGGCGCGGCGGGCCCTCGAGGTCGAGGCGGCTGGCGAGGTCGGCGAGCAGCGCCTCCGTCCGCTCGGCGTCGAAGTCCTCCACCACGCGCCGCTGGCGCAGGGATGCGAGGGCCGTCTCGCGGGCCCGCTCCACCAGCCGGCGCAGCTCGCCGCGCTGCGGGACCCGGACATCGACCGGGGCGCCGCGCTCGCCGGAGAGGTAATCGGCGATGTCGGTCGCGTCCTCCGGGGGATCGGAGACCACGATGGTCCGGGGAAGCTGGGGTGAGCCGCCGTAGAACTGGGGCAGGAAGGCGCTCAGGCACTCGGCGGGCGAGCGATCCGCGACACCCTCGACCTCATGGGTCTCCGAACCGATCACCCGGCCGCCACGGACGGTGAGCACCGCCGCCATCCCCCGCCCCGCCTCCACGACGATGGCGACGGCGTCGCGGTCTCCGCGCCGTCCGCTCAGCACATCCTGCCGCTCACTGATCCGGTCGATGGCCCGGAGACGATCGCGGAAGCGTGCCGCCAGCTCGTAGTCGAGGGACGTCGCCGCGTCCTCCATCTGCTGGCGCAGCTCGTCGGCGAGCACAGAGCTCCGGCCCTCCATGAAGATCTCCACCTGCTCCAGCAGATGGGCGTACCCGGCCTCGTCGATCCGCCCCTCGCAGGGTCCGCTGCAGCGCCTGATGTGGTAGTCGAGGCAGACCCGGCCCCTGCGGAAGACCTCGTCACCGCAGGTGCGGAAGGGGAAGATGGTGCGCAGCGAACGGACCGTGGTGCGGAGCGACTGGGCGCTCGTGTACGGACCGTAGTAGCGCGCCCCGTCACGCTGAACCTTGCGCGTGTAGTACGGGCGCGGGAAGAGCGTCGCCCGCTGGCCGGCCTCACCGCGGGGCGCTCTCAGCTGCTCGCGAGCGGTTCCGGGAGCGTGGGTGTCGGGGCTGCCCGGGGACGGGATCTTCAGGTACAGGTAGTTCTTGTCATCTTTGAGCCGAACATTGAAACGCGGGCGATGGCGCTTGATCAGCGTGTTCTCGAGGATCAGAGCCTCGCGGGGGCTGGCGCAGGCGATCACCTCGAAGTCGAAGACGCCCTCGACCAGCCGCCGGGTCCGGTCGGGGAGGCTGGGCATTCCGGTGAAGTAGGAGCGGAGCCGGTTCTGGAGGACCGCCGCCTTGCCCACGTAGGCGACCCGGCCGGCGAGGTCGCGCATGACGTAGACCCCGGGGCCCTGGGGCGCGGCCCGGAGCCGCTCGCGCAGGAGATCGGGTTTGTCGATCAGCCGGACCGGACGCTCCGTGGTGGCCACCGGGTCACTGTATCGCCGTATCGGCGGAACGGGCCGGGGTGGGAGGCCTGGAGAAGAGGCCACCGGGTACAGTCGCCGGGACCATGCAGGGAGGCAGCCGGATGCGGGAGAGGGTCGCAGCGGAGGGTCGACGCGGCCACCTCACCGCGATCGCCGTGGTCGGGGCGGCCATCATCCTGACCGTGGCGGGCTGCGGGTCCGCCGGGGCGACCCCGAGTGGAGCCACCACCTCCTCGCCCACCGCGGCCGGGGCGTCCGCGAGCGTCTCGGGAGCGGTCTCGGCGACACCCACACCCCCCACGCCAGCGCCCACGTCCACCCCGCCGGCGAGCGACCTGATCGCCTACGCCGCGACCATGGACGGCAACGTCGTCCCCGTCGATGTGACCGCGGGCCGGGCGGAGACGCCGATCCCCGCTGACCTCCGGCCGGAGGCGATCGCGATCACCCCCAACGGACGCACCGCCTACGTGGCCGACGCCTTCGCGGCGACGGTCACGCCCATCGACCTCACCACCGGTGTCGCCGGCGCGGCGATCTCGATCGCGAGCAACAGCGGGATCTCCTCGATCGCCATCAGCCCCAACGGTGCCACCGCCTACGTGGCCGTCGTTCCCGCCGTCCAGACCGACGGGGTGGTGGTGCCGATCGACCTCGCCACGGGCGTACCGGAGGCGGGGATCCCGGTGGGCGCCGACCCCGTCGCCATCGCCATCACCCCGGACGGCTCCGCGGCCTACGTGGTCGACAGCGGCGACGGCACCATCACGCCGATCGCGCTCCCGAGCGGGACGCCTGATCCGGGCATCGTGGTGGGCGGCAACCCGGTCGACATCGCGATCACCCCGAACGGCGGCTCGGCCTATGTGATGGACGGCCTGGACACCGGGTCGGTCATCCCGATCACGCTCTCCACCAACCCGACGCGGGACGTGGTCGAGCCCGCGATCGCGGTGGTGAGCGGCGAGGCCGAGGCCATCGCCATCGCCCCCGACGGCAGCCGCGCGGTGGTGGTGGGCGGGACCGGGGCCAACCTGATCTCGCTCCCCACGGGTGCCCAGGTCGGAGCGACGATCTCCGGCACCTTCACCGCAGTCGCCATCACGCCGGATGGCACCACGGCCCTGCTGGGCGTCGCCGGCGGCTCGGGGGCCTCCCCGGCCGTCCTCCCGGCGGGGCTGAGCGCGGGCGCGTCCGGCGCCCCGATCCCCCTCGCCGGTGAACCGGTGGCGATCGCGTTCCGACCCGCCTGAGGGACCCCCTGACGGGGGTGGCACCGGACGCGTACGATTCCGGCGCCCGAGACCGTTGGAGGGGAGTGGCGGTGATGCTGTGCACTGGCAGGACCGACGCGGAGTCACGCCTCGGGACCGTTGCGCGGATGGCGACGGCCGTGCTCGTGGCCGCCGGGGCGCTGGCGGCGAGCGCATGCGGGGGCCCGGCCGGAACGGGCACGGGCAGCGGCTCCCCGAGCGCCGCATCCCACTCCGGGGCGACGCTCGCCCCGACCAGCCTCGCCGTCTCCGCGACGGCTCCGGCCGCCCCGGACGTGGTGAACGCAACCCCGGCCTCCTCCGCCTCCGCCACACCCTCATCCTCCACCCCCATCGCGTACCTGGCCTTGAACGACGGCACCCTCGAGTCGCTCAACCTGCAGCCGGTCGGCCTCGGCTCGCCGATCCCGCTGGACCATGCGCCGGCCGCCCTGGCGATCGCTCCGAGCGGGACCACCGCCTACGTGGCGGACGCGGACGCGAGCGCGGTGACCGTGGTGGACCTCGGCAATGGGACCGTGGAGAGCCAGATCGCCTTGCCGGCGGGGAGCGGGCCCCTGACCGCGATCGCGATCACCCCCAGTGGTTCGACGGTCTACGTGACCACCGGGCAGACCGTGGGGTCCACCGGTCTGCTCATCCCGATCACCGTCGCCACCGGCAGGGTCGGTTCCCCGATCAGCGTCGGTCCCGACCCCACAGGCATCGCCATCACCCCGGACGGGCAGACCGCCTACGTGGTCGACAACGGCTCCACCACCATCACGCCGGTCCACCTCGCCAACGGCATGACCGGCACTCCCATCCAGGTCGGGATCGGACCGGTGGCGGTGGCCATCTCGCCGACCGGTGACGCCGCCTACGTGCTCGGGGCCGGGGTCGATGACACCCTGACCCCGGTCAAGCTGGCGACCGACCCCACCGAGGATCAGGTGGGCAGCCCGATCCCCGCAGGAAGCGGCGTCCCGCAGACCGTCGCCATCGCTCCGGACGGCAGCTCCGCATTTGTCGCCGACATCGACGATGCGCTGCAGATCGGCCTCCCCAGCGGCACGACGCTCTGGTCGAGCGGCAACGCGGCGTACAGCTCCGTCGCCGTGAGCCCCGACGGGACCGTGGCGGTGTTCGCCTACGCCAGCAGCGACTTCGGCGCAGCCGGATTGACGGTGGTCGACGTCAGCACGGGAGCCGGCGGCGCGGTGGCCCTGGACGCGGACCCGATCGCGATCGCCTTCGCGGCATCCTGAGGAAGCACGGACCCCGCCTCAGTAGTAGGAGCGACGGCCTCCGACCGGGCGTCCGACGCTGCCCAGGACAGTGAGGACGAGCCCGACGATGACCAGGATCACTCCAATTGTCCACAGCGGTGCAATACCCGCGAGGAAGCCGATGATCATCAGGATCACGCCGAATACGATCATGCCAAGTTCTCCCCATCAGCCATGTGAGGCCTGCTTACGCCACCCGCAGCCGTGAGAATCGGCTGCGCCGGGTCCCTCTCAATCTCGTGGAGGGGCCGCAACAACTGCAGCAAAAGTGCCTCAGCCCGCCGCCCCCTCCGCCCCCGCCGGAAGCTCCAAGTCCCAGACCAGGGCGAGGGGCAGCCCCTGGAGGTGTCGGATGGCGGGGGACGCTCCCTCGCGGAGGAAGGAGCTGACGATCTCGGCGGTGTAGGCGGGCTCCAGACAGCGCCTGACGCGGAACCCGCTGGCAGCGAAGGCCTCCAGGTACTCACCGTGCCAGTGAATGTGGTTGCGGATCACGCAGCGGGAGCCATCCTCTCTGCGGAAGAAGGCGTGGCCCCCGAGGACCACCGACACCGGGTGGATGTCGGAGACGACGAGCCGCCCGCCGGGTCGCAGCGTCCGGGCCAGCTCGCCGATCGCCGGCCCGACGGCGGTGAGATGGGTGAGGGCCAGCCCGCACGTGACCAGGTCGCAGGTGGAACCCGCGACGGGCAGCGCGGTGAGGGAGCCGGCGCGGAAGTCGGCAGCCGGCAGGTCCCGTCGCGCGCGCGCCAGCATCGCCTCGGATGCGTCCACCCCGACGACCTGGTGGCCACGCGCGAGGAGCAGCCCGGTCAGCCGGCCCGTGCCGCAGGCGGCGTCGAGCGCCACGCCGGCAGGGATGCTGTCGAGGATCTCGATCACCGCGGGCTGCTCCGCCAGCAGCAGCTGGTTGACGCGGGTGTCGTACGTGGTCGACCAGCCCACGTAGCCCTCGTCGACGTCGAGGACCTCCAGGGTCCGGACCTCCGCCCCGTCGATATCGCGCCGCAGCTCGGCGAGCCTCGCCTGCAGCTCGACCGCATCCGTCAATGGCCAGGCGCGGAGCAGCCCGAGCCCATCCAGGCCGGCGTCGAACTGGGCCGGCCGCACCTCGTGCCTCATCTCAGTCCGCCCCGGAGGCGGTCCGCTCGGCGGCCTCCAGCTCGCTGAGGAACGCCGCCTCGTCGATGACCCGGACCCCCAACCGCTGCGCCTTCTCCAGCTTGCTGCCGGCGCCGGGACCGGCGACCACGGTGTGGGTCTTGCGGCTGACGCTCGAGCCGGGGTTGCCGCCCAGCCGGCGGATGCGCTCCTCGGCGTCGGGGCGGGGCATCGCCGTGAGCGACCCGGTGAGCACCCAGGTCTGTCCGGTCCACGGCCCCTCCCCCACGACCGGCGCGGCCTCCGCCTCCACCCCCACCTCCGAGAGCCTGGCCAGCAGCCTGCGGCCGTCCTCGCCGTGGAACCAGCGGGCGACGGCCTCGGCCATGGTGGGCCCGAAGCCCTCCACCTCCAGCAGCTCATCCCGGGTGGCCTCCGCCAGCCGCTCCAGGGTGCGGAAATGGGAGGCGAGCACCAGCGCGGTGTGCTCACCCACGTGGGGCACCCCGAGGGCGTTGAGCAGCCGGTGGAGCGGCACCCGCCGGCGCGCGGCGATGCTCGCGATCAGGTTGTCCGCGGAGCGGTCGGCGAAGCGGTCGAGCTTCAGCACCTGCTCCTTGGTCAGCCGGAAGAAGTCGGCGGCGTCCTCGACGTAGCCGGCCTCGATGAGCGCGGCGATGACCATCGGGCCCATGCCCTCGATGTCCAGGGACGAACGGCCGGCGAAGTGGATGAGCCGCTCCCAGCGCTGCGCGGGACAGAGGGGATTGACACAGCGGCGGGCGACCTCGCCCTCCTCGCGGACGAGCTCGGAGCCGCAGACCGGGCAGCTGGTCGGGGGCACCCACGGCACCGCCTCCGCCGGGCGCTTCTCCAGCACCACGCGGACGATCTCGGGGATGACGTCGCCGGCCTTGTGCACGACAACGGTGTCGCCGGCGCGGACGTCCTTGCGGGCGACCTCGTCCTCGTTGTGCAGGGTGCAGCGCTGCACCGTCGAGCCGGCGATCAGCACCGGCTCGAGGAACGCGACCGGTGTGCACGTCCCGATGCGCCCGACGTTGACCAGGATGTCCTGCACCCGGGTCTCCTGCTCCTCGGGCGGGAACTTGTACGCGATGGCCCACCGGGGCGCGCGTGACACCGCCCCCAGCTCGGCCTGGATCTCCCGCTCCGCGACCTTGATGACCACGCCGTCGGTCCCGTAGTCGAGGTCGTGGCGGGCGTCCTTCCAGCGCTCGAGATAGGCGGCGATCCCGTCGCCGTCCACCTCCCGGCAATTGGGATTGACGCGGAAGCCCATCTCCCCGAGCAGGGCCAGGACCTCGGTCTGGGAGCGGGCGGGACCGGGTGGGTCTAATTGATACATGAAGGTCTGCAGGCCCCTGCTCGCGGTCACCGTGGGGTTGAGCTGGCGCACCGCCCCCGCCGCGGCGTTGCGGGGGTTGGCGTAGGTCTGCTTGCCGTCCTCCTCCAGCTGCTGGTTGAGCGCCGCGAAGCTGGGCTTGGGCATGTACACCTCGCCGCGCACCTCGAACTCGCGGGGCATCCCCGCGGGCACGCTGCGGAGGCGGACCGGGATGGAGCGGACGGTGCGCACGTTGGCGGTGACGTCTTCGCCCTCGACGCCGTCACCCCGGGTCGCCCCGGTGACCAGCTCGCCGTCGCGGTAGGTGAGTGACATGGCCAGTCCGTCGATCTTCAGCTCGCAGACGAAGCGGTCCGCACCGGGCACTTCACGCTGAATGCGCCGCCGGAAGGCCTCGACCTCCTCCAGGGAGAAGGCGTTGCCGAGCGAGAGCATGGGGGTGCGGTGCCGGTACTTGGAGAAGGCCTCCGCGGGCGCGCCGCCCACCCGCTGGGTGGGCGAATCCGCCGTCTGCAGCTCCGGGTACCGTTCCTCCAGGTCGACCAGCTCGCGGAAGAGCCGGTCGTACTCGGCGTCGGTGATCTCGGGGGAGTCGGCGACGTAGTAGAGGTGGGCGTGGTGCTCCAGCTGCCCGCGGAGTTCGGCCGCGCGGCGGCGGGCGTCCTCGGGGGCCGGCCCGGGCGGGGTCTCGGTCATCGCTCCCCCGATTGTCCGGTGTCACGGCCCCCGGCTGCTACCTTTCTCTGCGAGATGGCTCACGCGTCGGCGTTCCTCGACTCGCGGATCAGCGCCTACCTCGCGGCCCACGCCAAGCTCTCGGATCCGCTGCTCGCCGAGCTGGTCGCCGAGACCCACCGGACCTACCCCGAGCTGGACCTGCAGATCAGCCCCGACGAGGGGGCGCTGCTCCGGTTGCTGGTCCGGCTCTCCGGAGCGGGACGAGCCATCGAGGTGGGGACCTTCACCGGCTATTCGTCCCTCTGCATCGCCCGCGGGCTGCCCTCCAACGGACGGCTGCTCTGCTGCGACGTCAACGAGGAGTGGACGTCGATGGCGCGCCGCTACTGGGAGCGCGCGGGGCTGGCCGACCGCATCGAGCTGCGCCTCGCCCCGGCGCTGGAGACGATCGCGCGCCTGCCCCTCGGGCCGCTCTTCGACTTCGCCTTCATCGACGCCGAGAAGAACGAGTACGTCGCCTACTACGAGGCGCTGGTGCCGCGGATGGCGGCCGGCGGGCTGATGGCCGTCGACAACGTGCTGCGCCGCGGCTGGGTGGCCGGGACGGCGGAGCCGGACGAGCGGACCCACGTGATCCGCGAGTTCAACGAGCACGTGCTGGTAGATCCGCGCACCGAGTCGGTGATCGTGCCCATCGCGGACGGCTTGACCCTGATCACGCTGGCCGACCCGGAGGAGCGGACGACGGGCTGACCAGCCGCCCGCCGGGAGCCCGGGTCTGCGCCTCGCGCCCCGCCCGCAGGGCACGGCCCCCCAACCTCTGAAGGGGCCTTTGGGACAGAAGTGTCCTTAAGGGGTCCAGGAGTCAAAGGGTCCAGGAGTCAAGGGGTCCAGGAGTCGGGCCGCACCCCATGTGCGCCTGACGCGATTGGGAGTTCGGTGTCTCGGAACCGGATGCCTCAGCCGCCGCTGCCACCCGCAGGGAAGAGCTTGGCGTCGGCGACCGCGAAGATCTTCATCCCCGCCTCGTCGAAGCGGATCACCACCTCCTCGCCGGCCCTGGTCATGGTGCTCTTGAGGATGGTGCCGCTCCCGTACTTGGGATGTTCGACGCGCATCCCCGACGAGTAGCGCTGGGGCGCGATCTCCACCGGGTTGGGCCGCACCGCCTGGGCATGGACGGCCTCGCGGACCGCACCCGGCTGGCGGGGCGCCGTCACCGGCGGGCCGCCGGGCCGGCGCACCACGGTGAGCATCTCGGGGGGGATGTCGGCGAGGAACCGTGACGCCTGGGCGCTCTGGGCGCTCCCGTAGAGATGGCGCCGGAACGCATGGAGCAGGTAGAGGCGCTGCTGCGCGCGGGTGACCCCGACGTAGGTGAGGCGGCGCTCCTCGGCGATGCCCTCGTCCCCCTCCTCGAGCGCACGCATGTGGGGCAGCAGCCCCTCCTCCATCCCGGCCAGGAAGACGACCGGGAACTCCAGCCCCTTGACCTGGTGGAGGGTGATCAGGGTGACCCCGCTCTTGCTGTCGTCCAGCGTGTCCACGTCGGAGACCAGGGCGACGTTCTCCAGGAACTGGTGGAGGCCGTCCGGGGGCGGCACATCCTCGTACTCCTCCGAGTAGCCGACCAGCTCGGTCACGTTGGCCCAGCGCTCCTCTCCCTCGGGGGTGCCGTCCCGGAGCATCGACTGGTAGCCGGTCTCCTCGACGATCCGCTCCAGCAGCCGGGGAACGGGGAGGCGGAGGCTCAGCTCACCCAGGCCGGCGATCAGCTTGCCGAAGCCTGCGAGCGCCTGGAGGGCGGCCGGCCCCAGCTCGGTGTCCTCCCCCACGTGCTCCACCGCCTCGAAGGGCGAGATCCTGCGCTTGCGCGCGATCCGCTCCAGCTCGGCGACGCTGTGATCCCCGATCTTGCGCCGGGGAACGTTGACGATCCGGCCGAAGGCGACCGGGTCGCGGGGATTGGCGACCAGGCGGAGGTAGGCGAGGACGTCCTTCACCTCCTTGCGCTCGTAGAAGCGCAGGCCGCCGACCAGGCGGTAGGGGATGCCGCGGCGGAGGAGCACGTCCTCGAAGGCACGCGACTGCGCATTGGTCCGGTAGAGGACGGCGAAGTCCGAGAGCGAATAGGACTCGTTGCCGATCAGCCTCTCGATCTCGCCGCAGACCGCGAGCGCCTCCTCCTGCTCGTCGTAGACGGGGATGAGCCGCACCGGTTCGCCGCCGCCGCGCTCGGTCCAGAGCCGCTTGGCGGCGCGATCCTGGTTGACCCTGATCACCGCGTGGGCGGTGTCGAGGATGGGCTGGCTGGAACGGTAGTTCTGCTCCAGGGTGACCACGTGGGCGTCGGGGAAGTCCTTCTGGAACTCGAGGATGTTGCGAATGTCGGCGCCTCTGAAGCGGTAGACCGAGTTGTGGGTGATCAGGCCGTTGGCGATGAAGTTGTGGGTGTGCTCGACGTCCATGTCGAACACCGTGCGATTCTCCGTGATCCGCTCAACGGCCACGACCGTGTCGTATCCGCAGTGCTCGTCGAACATCGCCATACCCGGATACACGGAGTCGGCTCGGGTGGCGGGGAGCGAGTTGGACTCCCGGTCGGCGGCATCGTTGGTGCCAAACCGCGCCTTCAGAACAATCACCCCGTTCAGGGCTTGTTGGAGCCGGGTGGCCGTCTCCATAAGGGCGGCCATGTCCTTGAACGCCGTCTCGTATCGCCAGCTCCTGGGGGAGTCGCCATGCGCCGGACGCACGGTGAGACCCAGAGCGCGGATGATGTCGGCTCCCTGATCGTCGTTCCCCCCTACCGCGATCCCGTGCATCGGCGTCGTGCCGCGGCGGTCGGCGCAGAGGGTTACTGTGATGTCGCGCTGGCCGTTGTCGGGAGCCGCGACGGGCCTGTAGCCCGCGAAGTGGACGTGCTCGGGGGTGCTGACCAGCTCACGGCCCCCGGCCGTGCGGATGCGAACCGTTTCTGGCGCCGCCCGCTCGGAGATTCGCAGCACCCGCGCCGGTCTGATAGTGCCGCTCCCCCCCGCAGAGCAGACCATGTCCCCGGTATGCACGTCCTCGATCGGCCTGCGTGAGCCGTCGGGCATGCTCACCAGGGTCCCCGCCACGAGGCACTGGTCATCGTCGCCCACCACCGTCAGATTCCGATGGGTTTGGGACAGAAGTGACACCATCAGGTACTGGGCGTGGTTGGTGTCCTGGTACTCGTCGACGAAGAGGTGACGCCAGCGCTGGCGGTAGTGCTCCAGCACCGGGGGGACGTCCTGGAGCAGGAACACGGTGCGCATCAGCAAGTCGTCGAAGTCGAGCGCCCCGGCGGCGGCCAGCTCGGCCTCGTAGGCACGGTAGATCCGAGCCGCCTCCACCTCCAGGTAGCCACTCGCGCGCGCGGCGAAGGCCGCCGCGTTGAGCAGCTCGTTCTTGGCAGCGCTCACCACGTGCACGACCTTGCTGGGAGCCAGGCGCTTGTCGTCCACCCCGGCCGTCTGCATCGCCCGGCGCATCGCCGCCACCCGGTCGGCCTCGTCGTAGATGACGAAGTTGGCGGGGATGCCGATGGCGTCGCCGTCACGCCGGAGGATGCGGGCCCCCACGGAGTGGAAGGTCCCCAGCCACATCCCGCTGATGTCGGAGCCGAGCAGCTTCTCCACCCGGGCGCGCATCTCCTTGGCCGCCTTGTTGGTGAAGGTGACCGCCAGGATCTCCGAGGGGCGCACGCCGCGCGCGGCGATGACGTAGGCGATGCGATGGGTGAGCACCCGGGTCTTGCCGCTTCCGGCGCCCGCGAAGATCAGGAGCGGCCCGTCCGGGGCCTCGACAGCCTCGCGCTGGGCCGGGTTGAGAGCGGCGAGGAGGGCGTCGGGGTCGGATGGCACGGGCCGGATTCTACGGGTCAGCGCCTGCCGCCCTGATTGGTGCGTTTCGAGCGATCAGCGGGCACGGATCAGGGGGCCGCAGGCGCGTGCGCCGGTCCCATGCGCGCGGGACGGCCGGCGTCAGGTGGGGCGGCGGACCGGGACGAGCGCGGGCATGACCCGCTCGGGGCCACCGGCGCCGTGCGCACCGGTCCCGGCCGCCTCCTCCCCCTGCCCCGCGGCGAGCACGTCGCGCAGCCGCTTCGGGGTGCCCAGCGCCCATCCCTGACCCAGGACGGCACCGAGGCCGAGCATGCGGGCGCAATCCTCTCGGGTCTCGAGCCCTTCGGCGATGATCTCGCCGCCCAGGCTGCGAGCGACCTCCACCAGCCCGCGTATGACCGCGGCCGAGCCGGCGTCGTCGGCCGTGACGACCAGGCTCTTGGCGGCCTTGATGAATTCGGGACGGACGACCGCGATCGCCTCGATGGTCGACAGTCCCTCGCCGACGTCGTCCATCGCGAAGCGGAAGCCGGCACGCCGGTAGCGGGCGCAGGCCTCCGCGAAGCGGCCAAAGCGGGTGATCTGCTCGTTGACCTCGAGGACGATCTGGGTGGGCCGCAGCGATGCGTCCCGGAGGTGCCCCAGGATCACATCGAGGTCACGGTCGGGGTCGGTGAACGCCCCGACACTGATGTTGATGAAGAGCGAACCGCCATGGGTGAGCAGCCGGTGCGCCCCGCGCATCGCCGAGACCTGGCTGAGGGTCTCCAGCTCGCGGGAGACACCCAGGCGGCGGGCCGCGGCGAACATCCCCTCGACCTCGGTCTCGTTGGGCGCCCCGGTGGGTCGGGCCAGCGCCTCGTAGCCGATCAGGCGCCCGGTGTTGAGGTCGCGGATGGGTTGGTAGACGGATTCGATCTCCTTGCGGGCGACGATGGCCGGGACCGATTCCAGCCAGCTCCCGGCGCGAGACCCGGCACCCTCGTCGACGACCACCCGGCCCCCGCCCATCGCCTTGCCGGCGGCGGCGAGGGCGCGGAGGGAGCGGTTCATGAGGTCGTCGGCGGTTTCCTGGCGGTCCCAGAAGGCAATCCCCACGCTGACCGTGCAGCCGGCGGGGAGATCGGTCTCGACGTCGCGGACGACCTCGGCGACGCCGCTCGTGGTCAGGCTCTCCAGGACCACGGCGAACTCGTCGTTGCCGATGCGGGCAAGGTAGGTGAGGCCGGGGGCGTCGGGGTCGCTCCGCTGGGTGAAGCGCAGGACGGTGGCCACGTCGGTGAGCAGCCGGTCCCCCGCGGCGTGACCCCAATCCTCGTTGAAGGCGCCGAACCGGTCCAGGTCGAAGATGGCGATGGCGAGCGGGGTCTCGCGGTGCCTGGCCGCCTCCAAACGGTGGGGCAGCTCGGCGTCCAGGGCCCGGCGATTGGGACAGTTGGTCAGGAAGTCCATGTAGGCGACCGAGTCGAAGCGGGCCCGGTCGGCGCCGTGCCCGCTCAGCGCCTTGACGGTGAGCGCCGCGACCACGGAGGCGAGCGTCGCCACCACGACGTAGGGATCGTGAACGACCAGCAGGGCGATGAGGCCCACCAGCAGCGCCAGGGCGATGCCGGCACCGAGCGCCCTGCCATCGTGGCGGAGGGCGAGCACGGCGAGGGGGAGGGTGACCAGGGCGACGATGTCGACCGCCCGGAGCTGGAAGGTGAGCTCGGCGGCGAGCACCAGGGCGACAGCGCAGCAGGCGGCCGCCGCCTGACCGCGATGCGGGACGCGTTCCAGGGGCAGCGCGACCGCCAGCCCAGCCATCACGAGGAGGACCAGCGGCACCACCGAGAGCGGCGCCATCCGCGAGTGCTGGAGCCACATGCCGACGATGATCAGGAGCGCCGCCCCGCCCAGCCACGCGGCCGTCACGCCGCGGACGGCGAGGCGGTCAGGGCGGTGCGAAGCAGGGGTGGATGGCGTGGCGATATGGAGCGCCCCAGATTCGAACATCGGCGCGATCAGAGTAACCGTGACCCTCGTGTCACAGAGAACGAACGGGTCGCGTCCTGGTCACGTTTCCGGAGCGGGCATCAGAGCCCGCCGGTCTGAATCCGACAGACTGTTACGCCAGCCGCCGGAGGATGCAGAAAGGGGTCTGTTCGGCGGTCTGCCCCATCGGATTGTCAGCGAGCACCAGGCTCACCATGGCGCGGTCGACACCCGCGCTGGCGCCGAGGACGTCGGCGGCCAGATCGTTGGTGTCGACGACCGCGACCGCGATGTGCACGCCGGCCTGCTCACTGAGCGTCCGGCTCATCCGGTCGGCGACTCCGTCCGGGTCGCTGGGCGCCTTGCTGGCGTGGGTGTTGTACGGGGGCAGCGTGTACGCGGTGGGACCGTCGATGGCCGACACGCGGGAGCCGGCCACCCGGTAGAAGACGCCGCGGACGCCGAAGGGCCGCGTGACGGCAGCGCAGGCGGCGGCGAGGAGGATGCGCGACGCGCCCGCCTCCTCGAGTGCCAGCTGCATGGTCTGGGGCCGCCCCAGGCCGATGCCGATGGGGACCCGGCTGACGAAGCGCGAGAGCAGGCGGGCGAGCGGGGTGACCCTGATCTCGTCCATGGGGAAGGAGCGCCCCTGGGTGATCGCGACCACCTTCTCACTCATGGCGACGACGTCACCGGGCAGGAGCGCGATCCCGGCGTCCCGCGCCCTCCCCAGGGCCACCCCCACCGCGTCGCCCAGGTCGTCCCGGTTGCGCACCAGGTCGGCGCGGAGCGGGATGCGCGCCCAGGGGTGGCCGTCGCGCCGGATGATCAGATGCCGGCCGGGGTTGGGATGGGCGGCCGCGACCAGCTGCTCGGCGCCCAGCGCCGCAGCCGCCGCCCGGTCGCCCTGGGCGGTGAAGGCGTACGAGCCCGCCGCCGTGGCCCCGGACGCAGTGCCGTGGGCGCCGCCCTCGAAGTACACCCGCAGCCAGAGCTCGACGTTGACGGTTCTCCAGAAGAAGAGCGACTCCTCACTCCCCCCCACGCAGGCGACCCGGAATGCGTCGGCGACCGCGTCCGCGTTCCAGTACGGACGTGACTGGAAGGACGGTGACCGCATCAGCGACTGGATCGCCGCCCGCTGCTGGCGGAACCAGCGAAACTCGGGCGTGGTGAAGCCGATCTTGCGGCGTCGCTGCCGGATCGCCTCGGGCAGAATGCCGCGCATCGCCTCGCGCATGATGCGCCGCGACCAGCCCCCGGAGACGATCGCGGAGGCGGGCAGCCGGAGTATCCATTCCACCAGCTCCTGGTCGAGGAAGGGCAGGCGCGACTCCATCGAGTGGGCCATCGAGTTGCGGTCCTCGTAGCGGAGCAACGAGGGCAGCGAGAAGGTGGTGAGGTCCTGGAGCAACCGCTGTTTGAGGTCGTCCTGGATGCGGGGGTCGTCGGGCCGCTTCTTGCCCCGCGTCCACTCCGCGCGGAGCAGGCTGCCGACGGCGACCCGGTGGCGGCCCTCCCACAGCCGGCGGCGGGCCAGCCGGCCGACGGTGTCCCGCGCCTTCGCGGACTCCACCGCGAACTCGCGGTAGCGGCGTTCCCGGAGCAGCTGGCGCAGGTAGACGTACTGGTAGGGGACGTAACCGCCGAGCAGCTCGTCACCGGCCTGGCCGTCGAGCAGAACCGTGACCTTCGCGTTGGCGGCGCGCATCACCGACCACATCGCGTAGGGCGCCGTCGTGATCATCGGCTCCTCGGCGTGCCAGACCCAGGTCTCCAGCTCCCCGAGCCACTGCTCGGACGTGGGTTGCACCCAGGTGGGGTCGGCGGAGGTGACCGCGAGCACCGCCTCGACGTAGCGCCGCTCGTCGATGGGGTCGCCCGGGAAGACCGCCGAGAAGGTCTTGAGACGGTCGCCCAGGGAGACCGAGTCGGGCACGTGCTGGGCGAGCAGCCGGTCCATCACGCAGACGATGGAGGAGGAATCGAGGCCACCCGAGAGGCACGTGCCCACCGGCACGTCGGCGACCAGGCGGCGCTCGACCGCGCGGGTGAAGAGGCGCAGGAACTCCTTGGGGTCCGGGTCCGCGTCCTCGCTGACGACCGGGGTCCAGTAACGGGTCTCGCGGGTGGCACCGCTCGGCGCGACGGTGACGTAGGCGCCCGCCGCGACCTGGCGGATGCCGGCGAAGAAGGTGAGGTCGTTGTGGTCGTAGAGGCCGAAACGGAGGTACTCGTACAGCTGCTGCTCGTCGACCCGGCGCGGGAATGTCGGGTCCTCGAGGATGGCCTTGATCTCCGAGGCGAAGACCACGCGGTCGTCGTGCGCGGCGTAGAAGAGCGGCTTGATGCCGAAGTGGTCGCGGCAGAGGACCAGCTCGGGCTGCGCGCCGCGGCGGTCCAGGAGGGCGATCGCCCACATGCCGTTGAACCGCTGGAAGGCGGCCGGGCCCCACTGGGCGTACGCCTGCAGGGCGACCTCGGCGTCGCACTTGGTGGTGAAGCGCCGCCCCTCCGCCTCCAGCTCGGCGCGCAGCTCACGGTAGTTGTAGACCTCGCCGTTGTAGACGATGTGGAGGAGGCCGCCGTCGGTGGACATCGGCTGGGCGCCGGTGTCGAGGTCGATGATGGCGAGCCGCCGGAAGCCGAGCGAGGCGCTGTCGGTCTCGAAGAAGCCGTCGTCGTCGGGCCCGCGATGCCGGATCGACGCGGCCATGGCCCGGAGCAGGACGGGGTCGCGCCGGCCCGTGAAGCCGCAGATGCCGCACATGGGGCTATGCCCGTCCGGCGGGCTGGTCGCCGGGATCGGTCGCGCTCGCTCCGGCGATCGGAGCGCCGCCGGCCACCGGTGTCCGGCACTCCCAGAGCAGCAGGTCGCCCTCCACGGTGCGGCGACGGCCCACCTGCTCGAAGCCGCTCTTCTCGAGCACCCGCGCCGACGCGGGGTTGCTCTCGAGGCATTCGGCGGTCACGGTGCGCACCGCGGGCTGGCCGAGCGCCCAGGCCACGATCGCCCGGACCGTCTCGGTGGCATAGCCGCGACCCCAGAGGGGGCGGTTGACCGCGTAGCCGATCTCGACCGTGCCGGCCGCGTCCGGCGCCGATTTGAATCCCATGCTCCCCACCGCCAGGCGGTCCAGGCGGCGGACGACCACCCCGTCACACCACGGCCCCGGGTCGGGGGAGCGGTCGCGGCGGGCGATCCAGATGGGGAACATCTGGATCGCATCCTCTCCCGGCCACTCCGGCGGGAAGTGGACGGTGAGGCGGCCGTCCTGTCCCGCGGTCTCGCAGGGGCCGACCGCGACCTCGGCCAGGAAGTCCGAGAGGGTGAGCCGCCTGCGCATCACCGAGACGGGGGTCGACACGAAGAGGAGCCGGGGGGTCTCCAGGGTCAGCACGCGGGCAACTCTAACGGGCAGGCTCCCCGCGTGGCAGGCCTCCACCCCGGGCGGCCGATCGTCCCGCCGGGTGGAGGGGCGGCGGCTAGACTCGCGGTATGGCCCTGCGCTGGCAATGCCTCGTCGTCGACTGCCGCGATCCCGAGCTGGTCGCCCGGTTCTGGAGCGCCGCCCTGGACCTCCCCCTGCAGGAGGACGAGGACGAGGACGGCGAGTGGTGGATGGAGCCGGGCGACGGCTCGCCGGACATCCTCTTCCAGCGGGTGCCGGAACCCAAGGCGGTCAAGAACCGGCTCCACCTCGACCTGCGGCCGGACGACCAGCTAGCAGAGGTGGCGCGCCTCATCGGGTTGGGAGCGCGCGAGAAGGACATCGGTCAGGGCGACGTGACCTGGGTGGTCATGGCCGATCCCGAGGACAACGAGTTCTGCGTGCTGCGGGCCATCGCGCCGCCGGCCTGACAATCCGCGCCACCCCGGGTGGCTGGGGGTGAGATGAGCCTGGACTCAGAAGTCCATGTCGTCGTCGCCGCCGAAGCCACCGCCCATGCCGCCCATGCCGCCGCCGCCGAAGCCACCGCCACCGCCGTGGGAGTGGCCACCACCGCCACCGCCGTCCTCGTCGTCCTCGGGCTCGGGTGCGTCGGCGACCAGGGCCTCGGTGGTCATGATCATGGTGGCGATGGACACGGCCGAGGTCAGGGCCGTGATCACAACCTTGGTGGGATCGATGATCCCGCGCTCGACGAGGTTGCCGTACTCCTCGGTGACCACGTCGAAGCCCTCGTCCCCGCCCAGCGCGGCCACCGCGTTGACGACGACCGCGCCCTCCAGCCCGGCATTGGCCACGATCTGCTTGAGGGGCGCGGAGAGCGCCTGGCGAACGACCCGCGCCCCGGCCAGGGCGTCGCCCTCCAAGGTGAGCGCGTCGATGGCATCGCGGGCCCGGATCAGGGCGACACCCCCGCCCGCGACGCAGCCCTCCTCGAGGGCGGCGCGAGTGGCGTGGAGAGCGTCGTCGACCCGTGCCTTGCGCTCCTTCATCTCCACCTCGGTGGCGGCCCCGACCTTGATCTGGGCGACCCCTCCGACCAGACGCGCGAGGCGCTCCTGCAGCTTCTCCCGATCCCAGTCGGAATCGGTCTCCTCGATCTGCTGGCGGATCTCCTCGCAGCGCGCGTCGATGGCCTTGCGCTCGCCGCCGCCGCCCACCACGGTGGTGTCGTCCTTGGTGACGGTGACCCGGTCAGCCGAGCCCAGCTGACGGGGGGTGACCCCGTCCAGGCGGATGCCGACCTCCTCGCTGACCACGGTGGCGCCGGTGAGAACCGCCAGGTCCTGGAGCATCGCCTTGCGGCGGTCGCCGAAGCCGGGAGCCTTGATCGCGACCGCGGTGAGGGTGCCGCGCATCCGGTTGACCACCAGGGTGGCCAGGGCCTCGGCGGTGACGTCCTCGGCCACGATCAGCAGGGGCCGCTTGGCTCCGGCCACCAGCTCGAGCACCGGCAGCAGGTCCCGGACGGCGCTGATCTTGGCGTCGCTGATGAGGATGGCGGGGTGGTCCAGCTCGGCGACCATCTCCTTCTGGTCGGTGACCAGATAGGCGGAGACGTAGCCGCGGTCGAGCTGCATCCCCTCGACCACCTCGACGGTGGTCTCGATGCCGTCTGCGGATTCGACGGTGACCACGCCCTCCTTGCCCACCTTGGCGAAGGCGTCGGCGAGCATGGCGCCGATCTCCGCGTCGTCCGCGCTGATGGTGGCGACGCGGCGGATGTCCTCGTTGGTGTCGACGGGATGGGAACGCTCACGCACCGCTCCGGCGGCGGCGGCGGCGGCGGCCAGCATGCCCTGACGCAGCTCGACCGGGAAGGCTCCGGCGCTCAGCAGGCGCAGGCCCTCGTCGATCATCGCCCGGCTCAGCACCGTGGCGGTGGTGGTGCCGTCCCCGGCGATGTCGTTGGTCTTGACCGCGACCTCACGGAGGAGCTGGGCCCCCATGTTCTCGAAGTGATCCTTGAAGTCGAGGTCACGGGCGATCGTGACCCCATCGGTGGTGACCAGCGGCGCTCCGAACTTCTTGTCCAGGACCACCGACCGCCCGCGCGGACCGAGGGTCACCGCGACGGCGTCGGCCACCGCATCCACGCCGTGGCGGAGCAGCTGCCTCGCCTCTGTGTCGAATCGAAGTTGCTTAGCAGGCATGCTCTCTCAGCTCCTTTGCGGGGCAACGGCGGCGCACCCGTGGACGGGCGGTGCGGCCATCACACGGGGGACGGCCGCTGGCTCAGGCCTTGACCTGGACGACAGCGAGGATGTCCTTCTCGGACAGGATCAGGTAGTCGACATCGTCGATCTTGACCTCGCTGCCGGCGTACTTCGCGTACATCACCCGGTCGCCGACGGCGACGTCGAGCTTGATCCGCTCTCCGGTGCGCTCGTTGTACTTGCCACTGCCGACCGCCTCGATGATCCCCTCCTGGGGCTTCTCCTTGGCGGTGTCGGGGAGGACGATGCCGCTCTTGGTCACTTCCTCACGCTCGACGGGTTTGATGA
>Ga0181520_10003243_pt1 | contig 28807 bp, 26 predicted proteins | sample PEATcosm2014_Bin_29_FD_132451 | JGI IMG/M metagenome (GOLD analysis project Ga0181520, IMG submission 132451) | Peatland microbial communities from MTU Mesocosm Facility, Houghton, MI, USA - PEATcosm2014_Bin02_30_metaG | ecosystem: Environmental > Terrestrial > Soil > Wetlands > Peat | place...
ATTATCTAAATTATCTTCATAGATAGGAAGCTTTGAATAACCGGAATCAATAAATATTGTCAATGCTTCATGAATTGTTTGTGTAATTTCTACACCAATTATTTCGGTGCGCGGTCTCATAACATCATAAACTTTTTGATCGCTGAGCTCAAGTACTTTACTTATAATATCGCTCTCGGATTTATTTACAACACCTGCATTCAGGCTTTCTTCAACTAAAAATTCTATATCTTCTTTATTAAATAAGTAATTTATTCTTTCTTCAGTACCGGTAGAAGACTGTGTTAGGAATGACGAAATTGACTTTGTTATTTTTATAAACGGATATAATAAAAATGACATGGCTCTTATGGGCAGCGATGATATCAATAATACACTGTCAGCCATTTCACGGGCAAAATATTTCGGAATTAATTCTCCGAAAACCAATAAAAGCAGAGTAGAAATTATCAAAATGCTTATATCGCTAAACCCAAATAATGATGTTAATATCAAAGTACTGATTGAAGCAAATGCAACATTAACTATACTGTTGCCAATAATAACAGTTGAGAAAAAGTCCTGTGGATTTTTTAAGAAATAGAATGCATTCTTAGCAGCTAAATTATTCTTCCTTGCTTTTACTTCCAACTTCAATTTATTTGATACAACAAATGCTATTTCGGAGCCTGAAAAAAATGCAGTTATCATCAGCATTATAAGCAGTACCAATAGATACTCGGTTAACATCAATATACTCTCTCAATTTTAACGTTTTCAATTTTATAAATAAAAGTTTTCCCTTCTGAAGAGAAATTTAACAACAGGTCAACCAGATTAACATTGAGTAAACTATCAATCTTCATTTTATCAGGTGCGGCAATTGAAAATTCCATTGATTCCTTTGGCTGGAAATTATTTTTTGATTTGTTATTCAGATTAATAAATTTCGGGATAAATTTTAATATTTCAAGAGTATCTTTATAAATAATAATTTGCCGAAGCCTTAAACTCTCTATTGATTCTTCGCTGATATTTTCTATATTTATTTTACCTGAAAAATGAAATGAGGGTTTACCGCCAGGTATAAGGTTTATCCAAGCGTAAGATTTTGTTACATTAATAATAAGATTTAAGTTATTATTTTCATGCATTTTTTCCAAACAACCATCAATGAATGAGTAAGCAAGCAGGAGATACAAAAAATTCTTAATTAAATTATGCATTAATCAATATGAAATATTTGTAATGGGCATAAATACTATTATAATTTTGACTTAAATTATTTTATAAACTATGAGAGTTACAACCATTGAATATAATAAAATATTAATAATCAACGGTAAATCCGTCAGCATTATTTCCGTTGTATTTTCACCCTTGCTGCTTCTATCGGCAATGAACATATATCTAAAAATCCCAAATACGACAAACGGTGTTGTATAAATTAAGTTTTCAGTACCAAATATTGATACGGTACGGGCTGAAACAGTATATAGAGCATAACAAACAATCACACCCGAAGAGGTGATTGCAGCTATTTGTTTCGTAAATTCAAGGGAATATAAAGATAACACTTTTCTTGTTGTGAAATTTGCATCTTCATTAGTTAATTTTAGTTCCGATTGTCTTTTTATTACCGCTAAGAATAACGAAATAAACATTGTTGTTAATAGCAACCAGCTGGAAATCGTAACATTAATTATCAGTCCGCCGGCAACAACCCTTAATATAAATCCTGCGGCAATACTGAAAATATCCAAAAGCACAACATGTTTAAATGAAAATGAATAAAAGATATTTAATATAACATAGGAAAGAACTGCGATTGCAAAACCCGGATTAAATCCAGTTAAAGATATGCATGTAATAAATATCAGGGAAATTGCAATAATAAAGGCATTACGCTTTGATATATTTCCGGACGCAATAGGTCTGAATTTCTTTACCGGATGAAGTTTGTCCCGTTGAACATCGATTATATCGTTAAAAATATATACTATGCTGGAAGAGAGACAAAATATTGCAAATCCAGCCATCACCATTAGGAAATAATCTTTTTCAAAAAGATGCTGTGAAAAAACCAAAGGCACAAAAACAAAAAAGTTTTTTATCCATTGAGGAACCCGGAGTAATTTGAAGTAATTTTTAATCATTATTGTTCTCTGTGTACTGAATTACTGCAAAAACGATTAATTTAAGATATTATATTTAAAAAGCTATAATAAAGTTAATAGATTCCCCTATCTTCGGCAATGCTTACATTAATTGACAAAATCCGCATTTTTTTATGAGTGTAACTAACTACAATCAAAAGAAATTTATCATTTAATAAATTTGGGATATAAAAATAACAAATTAAGTTCTTCCAAACCTTCTATCAAATTCTTCGAGCGATATTTTTACAACGATTGGCCTGCCATGCGGGCAAACATAAGGCATAGAGGCAGCAAATAACTGGTCAATAAGGAGCCTCATTTCTTTATCATTCAGGTAGTCCCCTGCTTTAATAGCGGCTTTACAAGAATAAGATTTAGCAATATTTTCACGTTCTTCAAGTTTTTTTTCTCTTGAATTGAAGGCATACTCTTCAATAAGCTCAAGTAAAACCTTTTCTTCAGATCCTTTTTTAATATCATCTGGAACGCCCTCAATTACTATAGTATTCCTGCCTAAAAATTTGACAGCAAATCCAAGCTTCATGAGAAAAAGATTTATTTCTTTCAGAATTGCAAACCTTGCAGGATCGAGATCAATGGTCTTAGGGAAAAGTAATTGTTGGGAAAAAGGCATATTTGCTTCAAATCTCTTCAATGCCTTTTCATAAAGAATTCTTTCATGCGCCGCATGCTGATCTATTATCATTAAACCAGATTTAATCTGGGATAAAATATATTTATTATGGAGCTGAATAATAAAAGGTATATCATCTTCTCTTATTATTTCATTTGTTTGTAAATCCGGCTGATGATAAATTTCCCTGCTTTCGGTTTTATCAAAAGGAGCCTTTACAACTTCATTCGATTCTGCCTTCGTAAAGGTGTCTGGAAGTGAGCCAAATATCAGATCAATTTCTTTATCTGAAAAATTTGTTCTGGCTAATGATTTATTTTCAGTAAAGGCAGGCCTGTCAGAATAATCATTCTTTTCAACTTTATTAAAATTATCAAATCTCATTTTTTCCCCTTCCTGCGTTGTATGATTAAACATCATAGATGGAACAAGATCATGGGTTCCAAGGCTCTTCTTAACCACAGCAAGGACAAAATTGTAAATAGTCTTTTCATCATCAAACCGTATTTCCAATTTTGAAGGATGAACATTTACATCAACTCGTTTAGGATCAAGTTCTAAAAATAATACAAAAAACGGGTAGTCTCCTTTCTCAAGAACATTCTCATACGCTGTAAAGACCGCATGATTTATTGGCCTGCATATTACATAACGCCAGTTTAAAAATATATACTGATCGCCTTTGCTTTTTTTCAGCATAGAAGGTTTCCCAACAAATCCGGTAATATTCAGATAATCGGTTCGTTCATCCACCGGGATGAGGGCTTCGAGCATATTATCCGCAAAAACCTGATTTATTCTTTCTTCAATAGAACCTGAAGTATAATCACAAATAATGTCATCATCATTATATAATTTAAAAGTAATTTTGTGTTGGCTAAGAGCAATCTTATTAAAAATATCAATAATATGTTTAAGTTCGGTTGAATCTGTTTTTAAAAAGTTTCTTCGCGCCGGAGTATTAAAAAACAAATTCTTAACGGAAATAGATGTACCTTTTGGGAAGGAACCCTTTTCTTTATTTATTGTTGTCCCATCATCAATCCTGATTAATGTTCCCAATTCGTCTTCTTTAGTTTCAGTTTTTATTTCAAGCTGGCTTACAGATGCAATAGAACTTAGGGCTTCGCCTCTAAACCCGAGTGTAGAAATAGAATCCAAATCTTCCATCAAGCTTATTTTACTAGTTGCATGTTTTTGAACACAGAGTATGGCATCATCCTCAGTCATGCCCGTTCCGTCATCAATAACCTGGATTAATATTTTCCCTGCACGTTTAATTAAGACCTCAATTGTACCTGCTCCGGCATCAATTGAATTCTCAATTAATTCTTTAACAACCGATTCCGGCCTCTGAACAACTTCGCCAGCGGCAATCTTATTTGCAATATTTTCAGGAAGTATTTTAATTTTCACTGTATTTTCTCATATAAAGTAATACTTCGAATCCTACTCTCTTTTCACGTGATTTTATTTCCCAAATGCCTTCATCAATAATAGGGAAAAACACATCCCCATCAGCTTCAAAGTCCATAATAGAAATTATCATTTCATCCGCTGTTTCTATTGCCTGGGAATAAATTTTAGCTCCGCCTATAATAAAGATTTTGTCATATTTTTTATCTTCGCAATAAGAATAGGCTGAATCAAGTTCATTAAAAATTTTTGTATTAGTAAAATTGTAGTTTAATTTCTCGTTTCTTGAAATAATAATATTCAACCTGTTTTTCAATGGTTTACTTAAAGACTCAAATGTTATCCGCCCCATCAAAACTGGAAATCCTAAAGTAGTACTTTTAAAATGTTGAAACTCTTGTTTTGAATGCCATGGTATTTCCCCGCTTGATCTTCCGATAACTCCATTTTTAGCAACGGCTGAAATTATTATTTTTTTCAAATAATTGTCTTATATTTAATTTTTTGCATTTACTTTTATGTTTACTAACTAAACAGCGACTTCGAATCGTATTTTATCCTGATGTTTGTAATCAATCAGTTCAAAATCATCAAACGTCAATTCATCAATAGGTTTCCTTGCTATTTTTAACTTAGGAAGAGGCAGGGGCTCTCTTTTTAATTGTTCTATCAATCCTTCCCTATGGTCAAACTTTTCCATAGGTGTCCCTTTGTCCGCAACATATATATGTGCATCAATAATTGTATGGGCAAAAAAACCAACTTCAAGTCCAACTTCCTGGGCAATAATTTGCGTTAGTAACGAATATGCAGCAAGATTAAATGGAATTCCGAGTGCAATATCACCCGACCTTTGAGTTAAATGACAATTTAATTTATCATTGTTTACGTTAAAAGCAAAACTGTAATGACAGGGAGGCAATTTGCTCTTAGTTGCATTTCCAGGTTCCCATGCAGATATTACCAATCTCCGGCTATACGGTTTACTTTTTAGTTCTTCAATAACATATTTAATCTGATCGACTTCTCTAACCTGCCAATTACCTGATTCATCTCTTTCTGCACTTGGAAAGTGCCTCCAAAAATAACCATATGCGGTTTCCAGATTACCCTTCTCATCAGCCCATGCATCCCATATTTTAGTATGTTTCTGTAAATTACGGATATGGTTTTCACCGGAAAGGTACCACAAAACTTCATACAAAAGAGACTTCCACTCCATTTTTTTTGTCGTAAGTAACGGAAATCCTTTTGATAAATCCACTTTATAAAAAGCTGCAAAGTAAGATATTGTATCAACACCTGTTCTTGACTGCTTTCTAATCCCCTCGTTCAAAACCAGATTAACCAGATCTAAATATTGCTTCATTAATTTTCCTAAATTTTTCACCAAAGTTATAGTCAAATATTACTTAAATTTACTAAAAAAAATCGAGGCTATAAAATCATCAGTTTAATTATCACAAGTTTATTCAAATTCGTAATAAAATATCAATTCTTATAAAGAATATTATAATTTTATCAAAATTATATACTTATTAAGCATACTTTAATTAGCATTAATTATCCTTAGAAACTCAGCAGAAACCAGTTTTACCCACTCGTGAAAGTATTTTTTGATTCTTTTTTGGATTTTAAATACTTTATTACTTTTATTGAATCGGCAAATTCCTTCAAACTGTCTGCTGAATTTAAAATTTTTTCTTTATTTTGCTAAAATCAGTATAAGATATAAAAATATAGATTATTTACAACAAATCGTTATTTTTAATTTTATAATTATTTTTTATGAAATAATGAAAAGTAAAATAGCGATTATAACTTCAGGTCATTTTCTTTTTGATGAGAGAATATATTGGAAATTTGGTCTTACCCTATTCGGCAATGGTTACGATGTATATATTATTAGCTCTACGGAAGATAATAAATTATCGGTAAATGGTATAAATATAATAGGATTTCCCGGGAATAATTTAACCAAAAAAGAGAAAATTTCACGTTTATTGAAAGAACTACTCTATATATCCCCAAATTTTATAATATGCTGTGAACCTATAACTATTTTACCGTCGTATATTTTTAAAAAACGTCACAATAATAATTGTAAAATTATTTGCGATATAACCGAATGGTATCCTGAAAATATTACTTCCAAGAAGACCGGATTGAAGAAATTTTTAGCTTTTATATTTCTTACCCTGTTTAATATTATTTTGAATAACTTAAGTGATGCTTTAATAATTGGCGAAGTAACAAAACAAAGACGTTATGATATTATCAGTCCATTTAAAAAGAAAATAATAATAGGTTATTACCCGGTACTACGCTTTTTTGCATACTCTCCGCCGGAATTTGACGGTAAAAATCTTACATTATGTTACGCCGGGTTAGTTAGTTTTCAACGAGGTATTATAACGCTAGTCGAAATTGCAGAACTTCTTTCAGAAAAGTTTAAGAATATTAATATAAAGGTTAAAATAATAGGGAAATTTCAATCTTCAGTTGAAGAAAAGGAATTCGATGATATAGTAACGAAAAGTACTAATATTACTATTGAAAAATCAGGCTGGACTGAATACAATAATATATCAAACCTAATAAAAGAAGTTGATATTTGTTTTGATCTAAGAGATAGAAATTTTATATACAATAACTCTTTACCCATAAAAATATTTGAATACATGGCAGCCGGTAAGCCATTTATTTTTTCAGATATTAAGCCAATCAGAACTGAACTTGGTGAAATTAACTGCGGCTTCCTGGTTGATCCAGTAGATAAGAAAGAGATCGCACTAAAAGTAGAAGAATTTATACTTAATCCAGGACTATTAAAACTTCACGCAAAAAACGGAAGGGCAATAATAGAAAACGGTAAGAATTGGGAGAAAGAATCCGAAAAACTAATTTCATTTTTGGAACAATTAGCTAAGTTTAAGTAGACCGGTCATTTTAATTTTTGCCACTCTGCTAATAATAACAAGATAAATAATTATTAATACGATATCAACATAAAAACTTTTATAAAGTATTCCTGATACAAATACTACAGCCGTAATAAATATTAATTGGAGAATTTCCTTCACCGGATAAATTATATTTATCTTATTTACGGAAACAATGTAGAGATATAATGCTCCGATAAAAAAAGCGGCAGTAGTTGCAACAGCTGCGCCAAGCATTCCCATAGCAGGGATAAGAATCAAATTAAGCAATATATTTACAACAAAAGCAGAACCATCTGAAATTAGAAAATGATAGCTTTTATTACTTATAAAAGGATATAATGAGTAAAATGCTATTATACCATTTATTAAATATCCGAACAAAATGAAAGGAAGGATAATTAAACCCGGCTCATAGTTCTTATCTAATAAAAACACATTGAATAATTTTAAATTAAAAAGGAATGGAGCAAATAGAGTTACGGCAATCAAAATTAAAAAACCAATAGAAAGAAGTTTTAAATATGTCTTTCCCAAAATCTCTTCAGAGCCGGATGTTTTATAAAGATTTAATGCATGAGGTATCCATGCTTTCCGGAATGATATTACAAATACGTTCATTACAATAGCAATTCTATATGATAGGCTGTAAATACCAACGGTATTCTTGTCGGTAAATATGTTAAGGAAGAATCTATCGCATACATCAACGGCTGAAGAAAGTATTCCGCCAATAATAATCGGCAACGAAAATATGACAGCTTTTTTTATAAAATCAATATCGATTGTTAGTTTATAATCAGCAAACATATCCTTCAATAAGAAAATAATAAGAAAAAGGGACGAAATTATCTGTGCAAGGAATATGCCTTCCACACCCATTTTTAAAGAATAAACGAATACAATATTTAAAATTAAATTGATTACAGCGCTAGCTAAAGAATATGAAACAACTTTTTTTGCCTTTACCTGTGTTTTGAGAAGATGTAGGCCAAAATATCCCAGCGTATCAAGAAATAATGATATGAACAATAAAGCTGTAAGTTTTGAATATTGAGAGGCCCCCAAAACAAGTTGAGAAATTTCTTTGGAAAATAAAATTCCGGTAAATGTAAATAATACTCCCAGAGCAAAGATAGAATTAATTATTGAAGAAAAAATCTTTTTCTTTTGATCAATATCAGGAGTTTCTAGATAATACTTCATTAAAGCGTTCTGCATTCCTGATTGAAAGAATACTGCAGCAATTGCATAAAAAGACATCAGAAGAGAGTAAATGCCGAAATCATTTGTGGAAATCAGATGCGAGTATAACGGAAGAAGAATAAAACTCATCGATCGGACAACAAAATTGCCGAAACTGTACCATATTGTTGAACCAGATAAGCTTTTACTATTCTGCATCGGTTGAAAGTCTTTGGCTTAAATAATATTTTTTAGTTTATATAGTTCATTAAGCTTTTTATTTACCTGTTCGTAACCATGATATTTTTTTACCCATTTTTTACCGGCAATCCCGGACTCAATTCGAAGTTCCTTACTTTCAATCAATTCATTTAATCTTAAATAAAGTGTATCAGCATCATTCGCAACAACGAAAGGGTTTTCAGGCAGCCAATTTTCATAATCTTTGGTCATATTGGTTATTGTCGGGATGCCCATCGCCAGGGTTTCGAGCCCAGCTTTTCCGTACCCGGTTCCACCCATAATTCCGCCGACCTGATCTATTGACACATCACATCTGCTTTTTATTTTGAGAAGCTCAATTCTATCAACATTTTCCATAAGCAGAAAGTTGATTTTTTTCTCTTTTTTAATTTTTTCAATTACAGATACAATTAAATCAGTCCCTTTATATTTCCTGTTTGTCGGAGAATGAATAATTGTTACAGATTCATTTTCATCAATATATTTTTGCGGCAGTTCCGCAGAATCGTACGGATAAAATAAATAGTGCAAATCTTTTTTCAATGCAAGATGATCATATTCCGAAGTTATATTCAGATCAGAAATTTCATCAATTTCCTTAATAACACCTCGAACTCTTAAATCACTGCCGTAATAACAGCAGACTATTTTTTTCCCTTCTTTCTTCCATTTTTTTGCTATTGAGGAATTCCTGAAAAAATCCAGCCCGGCATCGTAATGAATAATATCGAAATCATCCAGTTTGTATTGTAAGATGGTTTCAAATACTCTTCCACTTTTTAGAAAATCATTAACTTTAAAATATATTTTTTCAAAAAGGTTTTTGGGCTTAAACACAGCCGCATTAACTAAACCTTGTTTTTCTATGTCTGCAACTTTTTTCCTGCGCCATGCTTTTGCAAAATTGAAAGATGGCAAGGGCAGATCAAGGCAAATATCTTCGGGAAAGTTAAGGGGATTTTTATGGAATGTTACCAGCCTGGAATAATCCCCACATGCATTATGCATTTCATAAAAGCTGTAAGGAACACCTGCATAATTCTGTGGAGCTAAATGGAGTATTTTTAGCATTTGTTTCAAATTTCTTTAAAGATTTTTTATAAATGTATCTCTAAAGATTCCTCTTGCACCAAAATTTTCTTTGAACCTGCCAAGTCCCCAATTGGGGTCCATATTTACCGTAAATATTCCGAAATCCAAAAAATTGAATCCTTCATCCTTGTATCTTTTCATAATTTCGTAGAAAAGCAAATTTACCGCCCTATATTCCTGGTAATCTTCGTCGTGGCTTATATAAAAGGCGAGTACTACCCGTGGATTGGCGCTAAAATTACAAACGCCAGCAATTAATTTTTCACCAAGAAATGCGCCCCAAAGTCGAATTTGCCCGGGGAACATTCTTTTTAACTTCAATAGTTCATCCAAGGTATGAGTTGGATTTACATTGTGGCGCATTTTTAAATTTTTCTTTAATATTTCATAATAATCTGCAAATCTTTCGCATTCAGCTATCACTATTCCCTGCTTAATAGCTTTTTTAACGGCAGTACGGGCTTCTGCACGGTAAGTTGAAAGAAGTTCATCTTTAGACACATCCAGTTGAACAACGCTTGAGACATCTCTTTTTAAATAATTGAATTCATATTTTACCAGAGCAAAGTCTATATAATCGGAATATTTAGTCTTGTAAATCATCGGGGGAGGAGTTAACTGTATCCTATCGCATTTCAATTCCTTAGCATAGCTGAGTAGAGATTCGACTAAATCAAAAGCCTCCCTAAAATTTAGATTATGTTTATATACAAACCCGCCGTAAGAGGCTCCGCTATGAGAAGAAAGAATTTTCAGCCCATCCCTATTAATTAAAACAGCAGGAAATAATGAAAGTAACTGGTTATCTTTTTTAACAACCAAAGATGCATCTTCAAATCTGTCTTTTGGATGGTATGAAAGGAATAAACGCTTATGAAACATAGTTCCGTTATCTGCAGAATCAATAAATGAATCCCACTCTTCTGAAGAAATTCCGGAATTTTTTAATGGGAAATATTCAATCATACTATATAAAATTTAATAGAAAATTGTTGCAGTTGAAAAATAATACTTATAAGTCACAATGTGAATAAAAGACAGGAGAAATATAAATTATTCGAAATTTTCGACTTTAGTTAAAATATTATCTAAACAGGTGGAAAAATCTAAAATTTAAACCTGAGTGAAATAATATTAGCATTGCCTAATCCATCATTAAATGGCTGGTAAGCATAATCAAGCCCAAAACCGCCCCAAATTAATCCGAAACCTGCGGTAAAACCTTTTGATTCATAGGCGGATTGATATCCGGCTCTAAGTGCAATTAAATTGTCATATAAAATTTCAGCGCCGAAGTTTATATGTGAATCAAAAGTAGGCAGATATTTTTGAAACTCGACTGCGGTTGTAACATCAAACTTGTTAAATAAATTTATTTCATATGCAGGGCCAACCCTGAATTCTGTCGGCAATTTAGTACTTTCATTTTTCAGATCATTGGTAGAGCCCAAATTTTTTATTACCATTGCCGCGTTTAATCCATCAATGGGTGTTTTGTAATTCAATCCGAAATCAAGACCCCAGCCTGTTGCTTCATCGGAGTATAATCCTTCGTAAAGATATTTAACAGTAGCTCCGAATGTTATATTATCAAAGACATCAAAACCTGTCGAAATACTGCCCGCAAAATAATTTGCATTAAAAGTTGCTTCCGGATTGTCGGTAGCTGCTGTTCTAACCTCAATGTTGTTAATATTAGTTACATCAACTCCGAAAGCAAGAGGTAAATCCAAAACAGAAGTTTTAACTGCGAATATTTCACTTGTGGTACCTTGTATCCATGAGTTATGCATAATCATAACTTCATTATCCTCATTATCTGCAAGTTTTGCAGGATTATAGAAGAATGCGGATACGTCATTAGAAATTTCAGTACCAACGTCACCCATTGAAATATTTCGTGCGCCGAATCCCAGTTTTAAAAATGCCAGCCCGCTGTTTCCGGCAGATTGTGCAGATATAGTTGAACAAAAAATTAAAATAAAGTAAACAATTTTTTTCATATAAGATATTTTTTAAACTCAGAAATTAATATTTAGACCAATAATCTGCCTGTCTTCAGGTGAATAGGGCTCAACAACAAATGCGTAGTCCACGCCAATCTTTATATTACCAACAGGCTGAACATATGAAAACCCGAGAGAAGGATTTGAAGGAAAATCATAATTACTAAGGTTAACCTGGTCAATTCCACAACGTAAATATAAGTCTTTGAAAATATTATATTCAATGCCGCCCCTAAGAATATTTGTCCCCCCGTTGCTGCTCTCCAATTCGGCTGAGGCGATTATCCCAAATTCATCATTAGTATAACTGACGCCTATTTTTTTAAGTGTGGGAAATTTATCAGTTGAAGTAGTACCCTGTTCACTATAAACGGGTGAAGTATCCCATTTGTACTGGCTGTTTAAATCCGTAAGCACAAACGAAATATTCCAGTGTTTATTCAAACTATACAACGCACCTATATCAAAACCGACACCAGTGGCCGATATTTGCTGATACAAATCATAATAATAAGCCTTGAAAGCAATACCGAGTGCAAATTTAGGAGTAAATCTATTTGCCAAAGCAACAAAAAATTGGTTTTCCGAAGTTGAAAGGTTCCCTGTAGGATTGCCATCATTATCCCTTCCGTCAATTTTACTTACGCCGGAATTAATAATACCAACGCTTACTCCTGCAGTAGCCTTAGGTTGACTTGAAGAATCCTTAGAAGAATAAAAATCAAACCGTCGAGTATAATTTAAAAAGTTTAAAGAACGATCCAGAGATAAAAACGAATATGATGTCTGAAATGAATTATCCTGCTGAAAAACCGGAAGAGCCGGATTATAGTAAGAGACAAGGTTCCCTTCCGTAACAGAGGAAAGTGCATTTCCCATTCCCATCCCCCTTGCTCCGAAACCCATGCGGGAAAAGGCTCCCGGCATACTGCTTATATCACTTGATACAGGCTGAGAATAGACGCTTGCCGTTAAGAGTAAATAAATTATAATTAAAACATTTTTCAAATTATTCCTTATTACTACATTCTTATTATTAATGCATAACCAATATTTTGCCGTATACAGGTTTCAATGAACCTGCATCTACCTTATAGAAGTACACTCCGTTAGGGACAATACTTCCCCGATCATTTTTTCCATCCCAGTAATCAATAGTTCCGCTGGAATTATCAATTACATGTGTAGGGTTACCGCGCTGTGCACTTTGAATTACCGTTCTTACAATGTGCATGCTAAAATCAAATATTCTGATTGTAACAGGTAGACTGTTTCCATTAGTACTATATTTAATTTTTAATATATCAGTATTGGGATTAAAAGGATTCGGATACGCATAAGTATTATTTGATGAAGTGCTTAGCGGCTGAGATGCTACAAAAGTTTTCCAAGTTCCACTCCATCCGCTGGTATTTACGGTCAATTTTGCCAGGCCTTCGCTTGATCCAAGCCAGATATTATTTGCCTGGAAGGCAGCAGAGTAAAATGTACTAGTGTTTAAAGTAATACCGGTATTGGCATCCGTAATTGTACCCGGTGTAATCCAGTTCAATCCGTTGTCGCCTGTCATAAAAGCACCTTCATCTGCAACGGCTATTACCCGATTATTCTGGGCAGCAAAATTTTCAATTGTTTGGTTTGGTAACGTAGTAGTCCAATTTAATCCGCCGTCTATTGAATAACTTACAGCGTAAATTTCTGTTGATCCGTTAGCGGGCCTTGTGGCTGCCCATAGAGTATGGTTATATTGGTTATAAATTAATCTTACAACCCAGTCACCGGCTATCGGGTTAGTTTCGTTCAGGTGATTAAACTTTATCCAGCTAATTCCGCCGTCTGTTGATTTGTTGACTCCTCCGGCAGTTCCAACATAAAGAGTTAAACTATCTACTACCGCAATAGAAAATCCTAACAAATTATTGTTAGTTGTGTTACAAACAGTATTTTCCGGTATTGGATAATAACAAGAATTTAGTGTATCAGCCGGTTTTACAGAATCCATATCATCCAATGGAAGAACAACCCTCTGCCAGGATTTCCCCATATCGGAGCTTTTTCTTAACCCGCCTGCCCACGATGCAATCCATATAGTATTAGGAGTAAAACCAATATTGAATATTACATTTTCCTGAGGTACTGTAACACCTAAGGTAGGTATCCTATTTTTACCATATACAATTACAGTATCTGAATCAGCATCCACAGGTTGAGTAATAGTAGTCCATGTTTTCCCAAAATCAGAAGAATATCTTAATCCGCTCCCAGTTTGAACGCTGCCTGAACTGCTATTTTCATTATGTTCTGTTGCTGCCCAAAAGACACCGTTGTATTTATCATATCCAATAGCGGAAACTCCTTCCGATCCAAAGGCAGGTGTACCAGTAAAATTTGTCCAGTTATTACCACCGTCAGTTGTTAGAGTTACTCCTTCGTCCGTACCAAGCCAAACCGTATCACCCATAGCAATAATATCCGTTATGCCATTACTGTTCGGAGCTGAATAGGCAGAAGTTTTAGTAATTTTTTTATTTCGGCATACAACATACGTTTTAGGTAAAATTTGCGGGAATGACTCTGAGACAAACATAAACGATACAATTATAGTTATTACTAATTTCAATTTCATTTGACGACTATATAATGAGTGATTATGTTGCTTATTATACCTTCATTACTCACGGCTTCAAATTCCCATAAGTAAGTTCCTTTCGGTACTCCGGTAGCCGGCAATTGAACAGTAAGGACATAAAGGCCATTGCCGTCATTGTTCATGATAAACGGATTGCCAGATGAAGGCTGGCCATTAGGCGGAATAAAAGAATTAAAATAAACCGATCTGACGTCACTGAATCCATTAGCATCCTCTACCTGTATCGAAAGATTTATGGGGAGCGGTTCAGACCCGATCGTCACAGTATCAGGAGCAATTAAATTCGAAATGACAGGGGCGGAAGCGGTTTGATTATTATTATATACAAAAGCGTGTTCTGCAATCATTTGTGCATTATCGTTGCTGTTTATAGTAAAATACTGAACCGTATAAGTTCCATTAGGATTATAACTGCTTAAAGGGAACTTATTAGAATAAATATTATCGCCTTTTATAGTATCTCCATTATCCGCAATATTTCCGTTATCGTATAATATTATTGGTGAATTATTTAACTGTGTTAAATCAGATGCAATAATATTTGCTTCAATCGTTTTAATTCCGGTAGAAGAATTTAATTGCATACTGATAACGACTAATGAATCGGATTGGTTGAAGGTAACAGAATCGGCCATTATAATTCTTAAAACCTGCGAATTTGCCGGTTGTGTATCAATAACAGAATTAAAATCTTTTTGACATCCCCAAAAGATGAAGGGAATAAGTATTAATATATATTTATTCATTAATGTAAATATCTATTATAAAATGACTTCCCTCAAGGGGAAAAATAATACATTTAATCTTTTTTTCAATCTACACAATAAACGGTGTTGGGGAAAAAGAAATTATTAATATAAAAAAACTCAAATAACCAAGAAATTTTCTTTTAGAATCAAGTTCCCTTTCATCCGGAACAACCGGATGTTTCAGTTTTATCACAAAAAACAAAAGCATAGCCCAAATAAGCCAGCCGATCCAACCTGTATTAGTGTTAAATTTTAGAATCCACTCAACACTCCCCAGAACAATGATGGATATAATAACAACTATTAAAAAAGATAAAGCAAATCTAATTTTTTTTATTTCTTTGATTATCCTAATAATAAATAACAAAGGAATTAGCAAAAAAAGCCAGCCCATCCATCCTAAACTTGCTACCAAGCCCGGAGTTGCTTCAGTAACTCCTAAGGTACCCAATGCTACGAGTGCAATTAAAAAAAACACTGCAATTTTACTGTGCCTTAAATCTCCAAACATAGTATAAGCAACATGGCCCCCATCCAACTGCCCTATAGGGATCATATTCATAGCCGTAATAAATAAACCAAACCAGCCTACACATAAATAAGGATAATGATATATTTCAGACATTGGCGGAAAAAATTTATTGCCATGAATAAATATAAGTTTAAAAAATGAAAAAAGGAGCGTATTCCCAAATGCCAGATCAATAGCATTTTTCCCAAAATTCGGCGAAAAAAAATCAGGATGTATTGCCAGTAAATAATTTATTCCGGGGACATTAGTAAACCCATAAATAAGAACAATTAAGCATGCAATGAATCCAGCTAACGGACCTGCAACACCAATATCAAACATTGCTTTTTTAGAATATATTGCCGACTTCGTTTTAATCACCGCCCCCATAGTCCCAAAATTAATAAATAAAGGGATCGGTGGCAAAGGGATATAAAAGGGCAAAGTGGCTTTAACCTTATGATACCTTGCTGCAAAGTAATGTCCGAATTCATGACATGAAATTATAAACATAATTGAAATAGAATACGGAAGCCCTCTAAGCAGAAATGATAATTCATAAGGCCCGGGCTGGGTACTTATCCATTGCGCACCTGCAAATGTACATGTAATAAATGTAAGTACAAAGAGCCCAATATGCAGAATATAGTTTTTCTTATCCTTGCTTATTAAAGCATCTCCTTCAATTCTTTCATATGTATCATTGGAATATTCCGGCATTTTACAAGTCCAAATTTACACCAATTGATGAATAGTTTTCATTTAAATTGTAATATTGGCCGTGAATACTTTTACCAGAAGAATATGAATAATAAATGCTAAACCCTTTTTTGTCGTATTTTCCAAACTTAATACCTGCATCTATAACATTATTTCCTGTATATTTATCTATTTTTGCAAGCTTAAAATCATAAGCAATATATGGCGTGAAAACTTTTACCGGCATTGAAGTTAAGTAATAATCGAACCCCACCTGATAAATTTCCCTTCCAAAAACATCTGGTATTACATGGAACAAATAAGTCAGGCCAACATATCCCCTCAAAGTACCAACCTCATAAAAAGGAAAAACGTCAATAAACTCCCGGCTATACACAAACGGTTCCGTGCCGTTGTTCCATTCACCAGTAGATTTATTAAAACTTCCGTCAGCAAGATGTGTACTGATATGGCTTAACCGGATCCTGAACCCGTATTCCGAACAATTACTTACAATTTTATATCCGCTGTTTATTCCAAAAAAATAATCGATGGTCTGAACAGGAAATTTGAAATCGTTTTCACTTTCCAATCTTGTAAATGTAAACATATCTGCACCGAAAGATAATGTGGCATTATCAGTTATAACTTTATAAATATCGCTTGAAGTCCCTATATTAAGTTCAAGTTTATCAAGATTAGTTAAATAAGAAAATCCTGCTCTCGGTTCAAGAATGTTTGCAGTAAACGGTTTTATGTTCAAATCTGAAGGAAACCAGGAATCTTCTGATTGAGGTTTAGCTGTAGTAATACAAATAAATAAAACAAAAATAGAAATTACTTTCTGCATTTAAATTTATCCCGCTTTGATATTAAGTTTTTTAAGAATTTTTTGTTTAAAAAGTTTATTGTATCCATATTTGAATTTTGATGTTAAACTAGCGACAGCATATGAATTAGTTGGAAAAGCAAATGAGGGCTCAAAGTAGCAGTTAACAGTACACCCTTTACAAAAGTCGAACCTGCCTTCCATTTTTCTAAGATATTTTAATCTCTCTGATTCCCTGATTTCATTTATTGGCCTATTAATAGGGATTTTTTCGTTTCCGAAATGGTAGCAAGGTAATATAAGTTCGTTGTATGGTGAAATTACAACAACTCTTGAAACCGCCTTGCATAAGGGATTGTTAATATCATTGCCGCCATCTCTCCGCAGTTTAATAAAACCCTTATTCATGTAAACATCAAGCCGGCCGTTAACATATCCCTCGATAAAATCAAGAGCTTTTTCTGACAAACCAGGGTTTCCGAAATATGAAAAAACCGGATTCACTATTAGAAGTAGACCTGCCTTATGTGCAATTTCATGCATCCTTGGCAGTTTTAAATAAGTTTCATTGGTAACTGTGAACAGGACGTCAGGGAATTCACCAAGCGATTTGGCAATTTCTATGCTTTGTAAAACATGGTTGTAGCAATTTACTTTTCGAATCCTGTTATGTTCATCTTCATCGGGAGAATCAAGAGAAAAATGCAACAGGTTAATTTTGCCTGCAAGTTTATCTGCAAATTTAGGATATAGGAGCGCATTACTTGTGATGCTTGTCTGCATATTAAGATTATATGCAAACTCAGCCATTAGGTGAATATCTTTATGAAGAAGCGGCTCGCCTCCAGTCAGATCAATGAACTTAACACCAAGTTTTGCAAGTTGATTTACGTTAGATTTAAAATCTTCAAGCTTTGCATACGGAGAGTTGTTAAAATTTTCATGAGCACCGAAATGACAGAACTCGCAATACGCATTGCACCTGTAAGTAATATAATAATTACATAATAAAAGCACTAATATTCTCTGCCCTTCCAGGAAACGTTTCTGTTAATAGCAACAATAAAAGGCAAAGATATTACATAAAAAATAAAATAAATTTCAAAATTCAAAAAATATCTCAGGTTTTTTATTATTCCGAGCTGCTTATGAACAAAGTACAGCACAAAGTAGTCAATTACTAATTTAAAGACGGCCAAATATAAACATCCGGATGTGAAAAATAAAGGCGTTAATAAAATACAGAGATTTGCCGTAAATCCCCATGCCATTATAAAGCTACCCGTTAATGACGCTTGCAGCCCGCCGATTCCCCATCTCTTTTTCTGATGAAATAAATCCCTAATTTTATCTAAGGGAATAGACGTAATTAATGCTTCTTTATCCAGCGGAAATATTATCTTAAACCTATTTAATTTGTGTATAGCTTTTAAGAGGTTAAAATCTTCAGTCACACTAAACGGAAGATTTTCATATCCTCCAGCCTCAATATAAACACTTTTCTTATAAGACATGTTATTGCCAATGCAGCTTATAGGTTTATTAAGATTTATTGTACCTGATGCCACTGTTAATAAATAAATAAAATCGATTGCCTGCATTCCGCTGAAGCCGTCATAAGCAAGTTGGGTAGTAAACCCATTGACAGCACCGATGTTTTTCCTGTAATATGAAGTTATGGTTTTAACCCAAAGAGAAGGCACCTCACAGTCAGCATCCGTAGTCAGGATTATCTCACCTTTGGCTATATTAATGGCATTCGCAAGAGCATTCATTTTTCCTTTTAGCGATCCAGTTGCAATCCCGGCAACTATTTTTTTAAACTTAGGTTTATTTGCTATAAATCCATCTATAATTTCCCCTGTGCTATCTGAAGAATTATCATCCACAAGAATAATTTCAAGTTTATCTTCATCATATTCGAGATTATCCAGAGAATTAAGGCATCTCAAAATATTTTCAGACTCATTTCTTGCGGCTACTATTACTGTAGCGGTGGGCAATTGTTCATATTTTAATTTTAGATATTTCCTGGAAGCACCTATTACAAAGATAACTGATTGTATAAAATAACCGCTAATTATGATAAGGAATATTACTTCAAACATTCAACAGGCTTTCCAAATTCAAAATGTTTTTCATCTGCCAGATCTACAATCTTAATTATTGAATCCGATACTATTTCTTTAGATTTCAGGCTGTCATGCAGAACAATAATAGAATTTTTGTTTAAGAATTTTGCTACTATATATTTAACAAGGTTAAAATCGTTTTTATAATCATACGTCAATAATGACCACATTACTACCGTTTGATTTAATTCAGTCGTGAGTTTATTTGTTGAAAAATTAAACCTGCCATGCGGTGGTCTAAAATATTTGGGAATATATCCCAGCTTATTTTCAGAAAGTGTTATAAATGAATTAATTTCATCTACAACACCAGATTTATTTAAACGCGTAATTATCTTATGATGATAAGTATGATTGCCTATCTCATGCCCGCATGATAAAATTTCCTTAGCCAGAGTCGGATTCTTTTCAATATTATGGCCTACGCAAAAAAATAATGCTTTTAATTTATATTTATCAAGGACTCTTAAAATTAATGGTGTGGTATCGGGAATTGGCCCGTCATCAAAAGTTAATAGTATTTTATTGTTTGATGTATTCCATTTCAATCCTGAAAATATTTTCTTCACAAGTCCGGGAGGATTATACAAATATTTTAACAACCTTTAATAACTCCGATAAATTTTAAGCTTACTGCAAAATTAAATAATTAGCAAATAATTTGTAGGACGAAAATAATCGTTACAAATTACCTGGTAATAATTTCCTGATTAATGTTATTTTAATAAATCATATTATTATTTTTCAGTTGTAAATATATTAAACTATTCATGAGAATATATCCAAATGGGTTTATGGCAATTTAACTATTATTCAGTCTTTTATATTGCTGCAATAATTTTGTCCCTCATCTCTGTTTACCGGTCGTATAAAATGCAGCCTGTACGTGGAGCAAGAGAATTTTCATTTCTTTCAATATCTATCAGCATTTGGTGTATAGGCTACCTGCTCAATTTTTATAATACGGAACTTTACTTTAAACTATTATTTTTTAGAATAGAATACCTTGGAATTCTTTCTGCAGGCTATTTTTGGTTTATATTTATTATTACATATACAAATTATGAAACACTCCTCAATCGCAAATCATTTATACTTTTAGGCATAATACCGTTTATCAGTTATATCCTCGTACTGACTGTAACTCAAAATCACTATTTTTATCATACTTACGGCTTATCAAAAATAAACGGATTAACGGTTTTCAGAAAAGAATATGCTATTGGATTTTACGCAGCTACAGCTTATAATTATCTTTTAGTAATTACCGGAACATTAATTCTACTTCATGCAGTGCAGCAAATGTCAGGCAAACAGCGCAATCAAATGATTCCAATATTTATCCTGACTGTTATTATTCTTTTATCCAATCTATGTTATATAATAAAAATAAATCCGTTTTTTCCTTATGATATTACGCCAGTTTCTTTTGTTATTTTAGGAATAGGATTCAATATTCTAAATTTTCAATATGATTTTCTTGATGTAGTACCTACAGCATATAACCAGGTATTCAGGAATGTTAAAAGCGGGATAATAATAATTGATCAAAGAGGATTTATAATAGAATTAAACCCTTATGCAGAAGAAATTATTTCTTATTCAGGAAAAGCCTTGGGTAAACCTTTGTCAAATGTTTTCCCGGAATGCGCTGAACTGTTGAAGAACAGTAGTGTTGAAGAAATTAAGACCGAGCTACAGCCTGGAAATAAATTAAAGACATTTTCAATAAATGTTTCATCTATAAAGAACCGAAATGGCAAAACTTTGAGTAAAATTATAATGCTGTACGATATCACTGATCTCAAAAATGCGCTTGATGATCTTGATACTTTTGCACATACCGTTGCCCACGATTTAAAAACACCTCTATGCTCTTTAATTGGATTCTCCGAAATACTTGAATCCGGTGATTTGTCAGACGAACTTAAGGCGGAATCATTAAATATTATTAAAACAAGCTCGATTAAAATGATTCAGATTGTAAACGGAATTTTATTGCTTGCCGGATTCAGAAGGGAGAAGAATATTCAAGTTCATAAGATTAATACAAAGTCAATTATAAAAAATTCCTTAAGCAGACTTGATAAATTAATCTCCGAAAAAGGAGGTGTTATACGGAGTCCTGAAGAATGGCCGGCTGCCGCAGGCTATGAACCCTGGGTTGAAGAAATTTGGGTAAATTATATTAGCAATGCGCTAAAATACAGCGGAGTTCCGCCAGAAATATCGCTTGGGGCCGATAAGGAAAACGGATACGTAAAATTCTGGGTAAAAGATAACGGCAATGGATTATGTATTGAAGACCAGCAAAAATTATTTAAGGAATTTGACCGGCTTGCCTACAGAAACGATGAAGCGGGTTATGGTCTAGGACTATCGATTGTAAAGCGTATTCTTTTAAATTTGAACGGGAATGCCGGCGTGGAAAGCACCATAGGAAAGGGTTCAAAATTTTTTTTCACGCTGCCCTCTTACACGGATTAATTCAGCTTGTGTATTTCCATTATTATTTTTTACATAAAAACTTAAACCGGTAATTTTTACATTGAAGAGCAAGTAATTGTTACGTAATGTTTTTCTTTTATAAACAATTTATTAAATTCTGGGGTGAAATTTAATGGTATAGTTATTGTGACATTGTTATTTTTATAATTCGAGGAGGTGCTGTATGAAAAAATTAGCTTTCTTATTAATTATTTTCCCATTTTTATTTAACTATTCAAATTCGTCCACTGTTACTATAAAAAAGGGATTCAAGGGAAATTCCCCAACTGTGAATTTTTCAGGTGCAACATCAGAACCGAACTATAATTACATTCTACCGGATTCAACTGGCGATACAACAATTACCAGCCAGGATACAGTTATTAAAAGTTAAACTCGCGGAATTTATTATTGCTGGGGTATTCAATTAAATGTTCGTTCATTATATCTTTTGTCGTTTGCAACATGGGCGAATTACTTATTGCGTGATGAATGAGATTTTAACGGACTATATAGTGAAATATTAAATTATAACAAGAAAAAAATTTCAAACAAGACTTATTTCTATTTTATCTAATTAACTAAGAATAGTTGCCGGTAATAATTAGAATTATTTAAAATAAATTTCGCTCCATCCTTCCAGATAAATTCAAAAGCCTGATGAATTTAGTAGTACACACGCATAATACTATTCCCTATCTATTCTTAAATTTATATATTAGATAAATATTTATGCAGTTATTTTATTCATGAAGAATTTACAGGAACATCAAAAGGGCTTAATTGCGGTTTTTACAGCAGGGTTGATGTGGAGTACCGGCGGTATTTTCATAAAACTAATTACTCTTAACGCATTGCAAATATGTTTTTTAAGAAGTATTTGGGCAGCCTTGGTTTTTATAGTTATTTTCAAAAAAAAAATATTCTATGCAAATTTTTTTACTTTTATAAATGCCTTGTTATATATAGGGGTTTTAATATTGTTCGTAAGTGCGACTAAAATAACAACTGCGGCAAATGCTATTTTTCTACAGTATACTGCACCTATTTATGTTCTAATTTTTGAACCGATTATTAACAAAACCAAATATGAGAAAGCGAATATAATTACGATAGTAGTTTGCTTTGCGGGGATGAGTTTATTTTTTATTGGTAAAATAACACCCGGTGACATGTGGGGAAATACTTTAGGTCTACTTTCTGGAATTGCCCTTGCCGGTTTTTTACTCGGTATGAGAAAGAATAAAAAGGAATACCAGTTTAGTTCCATCTTTTACGGCAACATTATGGTTAGTTTGTTTTGCCTTAGTTCCATGTTTAATAAACTGGATTTATCAGTTCCAAACTTATTAATGGTTTCATTCCTTGGAATATTTCAACTAGGGCTTTCATACGCAATTTTCAGCTACGGATTAATACGAGTTTATGCTATTGAGGCTTCTTTAATTGCCATGGTTGAACCCGTTTTAAACCCTGTTTGGGTGTTTTTCGGTTATGGAGAAATCCCTTCAATGATGGCAATTGTCGGCGGGGTAATTATTATTACTGCAATTATAGTTCGCGCTTTTATTTACGAATCACCGGCTTTGGATCAAAAAAGTGAAATCTGAGCTCATAAATATTAATCACACTTTATAGTCAATTATTTTAGTGATAAGCAATAGTGTACATTAATTAAAAAATGTATTATATTATATATGTAGATATTTAGATATATATCTAAATATCTAAATACAGAAAGAATATATGCCATTAAGCCAAACTTTAGCAGCTTTAGCTGATCCGAACAGACAGAAAATCTTAGAATGTTTAAGAAAATCTGAGTTACCGGTAAGCGAAATAGCAAAAAATTTGAATATAACTTTAGCGACTCTATCGCATCACCTTGATATTCTCCGGCGATCTAATTTGGTTAGTTCCCGTCGCGAGGGCAGGCAGATTTTTTATCAGATCAATTTAAGTGTTGTAGAAGAAATTCTGGAGGCATTAACTAAAATGTTTAAGCCTGGAGGGAACTAAATATGCCCTTCTATTTTAACTAAATTAAATTATAAAACAATATGAAAAATCCAATTAAATATAGTTTTAAAACGGAAATTTGGCCGTTTTTAATTCTTTTAGCTATGATAGTTTTAAGTTTGTGGTCCTATCAGAAACTGCCGGCGAGGGTTATTAGGCATTGGAATTTTGACGGGAAGGCAGATGGCTGGAGCAGCCGTGAATTTTTTATTTTATTTTTTCCAGGACTATCAATCTCATTGTATGTTCTATTTAACATTTTCCCAAGATTTGACCCTAAAAGTGAACGTTACGGAGCGTTTTCCAGTGCATTTCTAATTATGCGGGATGCGGTTTTACTGATTTTGTTGGTGACTTTTGCAATCTCAATTTTTATAAATCTTGGCTATAAAATTGACGTCGGCAATACACTAACTGCTGCGGTAAGCATTCTGATAATTGTTATCGGCAACTATCTTGGAAAAGTAAAGCCTAACTGGTTTATAGGAATCAGGACTCCATGTACATTATCATCAGAGAATGTTTGGAATAAAACCCATCGCATTGGTTCACGCCTTTTTGTAATTGTAGGTGTTTGCGCACTAATTGCCGTATTGTTAAAGCCGGTTATTGCTATAATAATATTTATTGGAGGAGTGGGCTGCTCTTCATTTTACGTATTTGTATATTCTTACATTTTGTACAAGAACGAGAAAAAGGAATATAAATCTTAATAATAACTAAATATAGTTTCAGGTCTGTTATAATTTAGTTAGTTCGAACATTAATAAGTAACATATTAAACTAATAAAAACTGTTTGGGAAAACATCATGAAAAAAATCAGCCTAATATTCTTATTAACTTTTGCAATATTCTATAATATTCATGCACAAGAAGTTTCAATACAAGTTAATGGGTGCAAGCTTGCCGGAACTTTAGATGTTCCAAAATCGGATCACGCTGTTGATGTTGCACTTTTAATTTCAGGATCAGGTCCGACCGACAGAGACGGCAATACTCCGCTGTTAGCAGGTAAAAACAATTCAATAAAGATGATTTCCGAATTATTAGACAGCAATGGCATCGCCTCTTTACGGTTTGATAAAAGAGGTATCGGTGCAAGCGATAAAGTTATTGAATCTGAATTAACATTTGATACCTATATAAATGATGCAGTTGAATGGATTAAATTTTTAAGAAATGATCATCGTTTTTCCAAAATTATTATAATCGGGCATAGTGAAGGTTCACTGATCGGAATGATTGCAGCAAACCGGACTAATATAGATAAGTATATTTCTCTATGCGGCGCAGGAGAGCCAATATATAAAACCATATTAACACAATTAAAGGATAATAAAATATCACAGGAGATAATGAATAATTGTATCGTGATAATAGACAGTTTGAAAGCGGGCTATAAGGTTCAAAATGTTGATCCGTCATTAAATATGCTTTTCAGGCCAAGCGCCCAGCCTTACATAATTTCCTGGTTCAAGTACGATCCATGTATAGAAATATTAAAATTAACAATACCGGTATTAGTTATAGGGGGAACAACAGATTTGCAGGTAGGTGTAAATGATGCAGAGTTATTGTCAAAGGCGGCTCCAAACTCAAAATTATGTATATTAGAAAACATGAACCATATTTTGAAAGATGTGCCAACCACGGATAGAATGGAAAATTTCAAAAGCTACAGCAATCCGGATTTGCCATTATCACCTGCATTATCTAAGGTTTTAGTAGAATTTATAAAGAAACAATAAGTCTTGTCTTCCAACATTACACGTTCAATATTTAATGGAGAACAAAAGTTGTGGAGATTATCTAAATGAAGTCACTTCAGACCCACCCCTACGCCCCTCCCAAGAGGGGATTTTCTGCGATGTGGAATTTAAAGCATGATGATAAATTTTTAGACAAAGTTTATGAGTTGAATAAATTGTTTTCCATTACATTTTTAATGTTTTAAGCCAGAGGTTTACAAGCTCATTTGTTATAAAAGTTCATGCTATTATTTTGGCCAATTAAGATATCTTTGCGATACAGTTTTGCAAAAACAGTAATATTGATTTCCAAAGCCGCAATGCGGTAATATTTTAATAGAAGTCTTTAAATTAGAAAAATCCAAGCGATGGTTGGACAGCTAATTTTCCATGTTAAACTTAAGGCGCAAGCCTTGCAATTTTCCATAGGCTGTTTTCTTTAAGGTAACTGATTCTGTCATGTAACCTGTTATCCCTCCCCTGCCAGAATTCAAAGAAATCTGCCAAAAGTTTAAAACCTCCCCAATGCGGCGGCAATGGAACTTCCAGGCCGTTAAACTTTTCTTTTGCTTCATTATATTTATCCTCAAGAAATTTCCTGCCGGGGATAATTTCACTTTGATCTGAAGCCCATGCCGCAAGCTGACTTTCATACGGCCGTGAATGGAAATATTCTTCCGATTCTTCTTTAGAAACTTTAATTACTTTGCCGGAAATTCTAACTTGCCTTTCAAACTCTTTCCAGAAAAACAATACCGACGCACCGGGATTTTCGATCAGATCTTTTCCTTTATGGCTCTTATAATTAGTATAAAAGGTAAATCCTTCATTATCAAATCCTTTAAGAAGTACAACTCTAACACCTGGAATTGAGCTTTTATTTGCAGTAGCTAAAACCATCGCACTTGGATCGATAATACCGGATTTAACTACTTCTTCCATCCATTTGGAAAATTGCTTAAAAGGATCGTCAAAAACCGAGGATTCATCCAATTCTCTTAGTGAGTAGTTTCTTCTAATTCCTGATATTTCTGTATTTTCTATCATACTGTTTCTTTGAGTTAAATTTTAGTTTTAAAGGGTGTTTTTTAACTATAAATGCGGATTTATCCTGTTAGTATATAATATGTGTTTTGTGAAAATATAAATAACAATATTACTTCAACTATAATAAAATTAAGATAAGATGAAAGCAAGTGATCTGACTAAAACTGAAAAAGAAGAACTTGAAAAATTTGGCGCTAATTCATGGTTCGTAGAGTATCTTCACGAGCAATATGATGATAATCCCTCTGGGGTTTCCGAACAATGGCAAAATTTTTTTGGAAAGACAGAACCTCAACCAAAAGGTAACGGCGGTACGGGTATAATTAAAGAAGTTTACAAAAATATAAATGATAATATAAGATTACCTATACCCGCCGGGGATGACCGGGTTCAGATTATTACAGGCAGTTCCGCTAAGATTCTCGAAAACATGAATGCCAGTTTAAGTATTCCCCTGGCTACTTCGCAAAGAGTTATACCTGTTAAACTTATGGAGGAAAACAGGACTTTAATCAACAAATATCTACAAAAGAAAAATCGTGGTAAAATTTCATTTACGCATCTCATTAGCTGGGCAATAGTAAAAGCAATTATGACTAATCCAGCTATGAACAATGCCTTTACTATTGTAAACGGCAAACCAAATGTTATTAAAAGAAACAGTATAAATCTTGGAATAGCTATCGATTTAGAAAGAAAAGACGGTACAAGATCTCTGATTGTACCAAATATCAAATCAGCAAATGATATGACTTTTTCCGAGTTCCACAAGGTTTATGATGATTTAATTTTGCGCTCACGAAAAGGTTTAATTGACCCTACAGAATTTTTAGGAACCACTGTGACACTAACCAATCCCGGTACGATCGGGACGGTAAGTTCTATTCCAAGGTTGATGACGGGCCAGGGAGCTATTATTGCAACAGGCGCTATTCAGTACCCGGCTGAGTACCAGGCAATGTCACCAGCAACAATTTCAACCCTGGGTATCAGTAAAGTAATGAATATAACCAGCACATATGATCATAGAATTATCCAGGGCGCCGAATCCGGCTTTTTTCTGAAAGAAATTCACGAGCTGCTGCTTGGAAATAATTTCTTCTATGAAGAAATTTTTGAAGACCTTAAAATTCCGTTAATGCCTCTTTCGTGGAAAACCGATAACCAGTCAGGAGCTTTATCAAGTTTAAGCAACACCGATGAATTTGAAAAACAAGGCAAGGTATTACAGCTAATTAATCTTTACCGGGTCCGCGGGCATTTGATTGCAGATCTCGATCCCCTGGGCTCGCAGAATCAGTACCATGCAGAACTTGATCCTGCAACTTACAAACTTACGTTATGGGATCTTGACCGGGAATTTATCACCGGTGGATTCAGCAACTTACGCACAGCTACATTAAGAGAGATTTTGAATATTCTACAGAAAACATACTGTGAAAAAATAGGCATTGAGTACATGCATATTCAAAATCCCGTTGAGAAGGCTTGGCTTCAAAACAAAATGGAACCTGTAAAGAACGTACCCGATTTTGATCAGGATATTAAAAAAACGATTTTAAATAAACTGATAATTGCCGAAACATTTGAACATTTTATCCATAATAAATTCATCGGCCATAAAAGATTTTCCCTGGAAGGCTCCGAGACAATAATACCAGTTCTTGATTTACTGCTTAATGATGCCTGCGATACAGGTGTAACCGAGGTTGTTCTCGGCATGTCTCACAGGGGAAGGCTTAATGTTCTGCTAATATAATCGGCAAGTCTTACGAATCGATTTTTTCAGAATTTGAAGATATTCAAGATCCGGATTCCATGCAGGGCTCCGGCGATGTTAAATATCATCTTGGTGCTACCGGCAGATACAAAACACGAAACGGCAGCAGTATTATTGTTTCAGTCGCTTCAAATCCAAGCCATCTTGAGTGGGTTAATCCGGTTGTTGAAGGAATAGTAAGAGCTAAACAATCAAGACTGGGAGACTATAAAAATCATAAAAAGGTTATGCCGGTATTAATTCACGGTGACGCTGCTTTCGCAGGCCAGGGAATTGTGGCTGAAACTTTAAATCTTTCACAACTGAGCGGCTACAGAACAGGGGGAACAATACATATTATTATCAATAATCAAATTGGATTTACCACAACGCCTGAAGATGCAAGATCGTCGGTTTATGCTTCCGACGTTGCCAAAATGATCCAGGCGCCTATCTTTCATGTTAACGGCGATAACCCGGAAGCATCTTTATGGGTAACCAAACTTGCCTTTGAATACAG
>Ga0181520_10003244_pt1 | contig 28807 bp, 16 predicted proteins | sample PEATcosm2014_Bin_29_FD_132451 | JGI IMG/M metagenome (GOLD analysis project Ga0181520, IMG submission 132451) | Peatland microbial communities from MTU Mesocosm Facility, Houghton, MI, USA - PEATcosm2014_Bin02_30_metaG | ecosystem: Environmental > Terrestrial > Soil > Wetlands > Peat | place...
GAGCGTCATCTTGCACCATCCAACTCCACCGCTGCCACCGAGCCAGTCGCGACTGTGCCCGTCGCAATACAAAGAGGAGGTCGTCGTTTAGTTCCGGGAAGGACTTTCCGTTTCTATCTTTTCCCAGCACTGTGGCGTGATCAAATCCAAGCCGCTCGCAGAAGGCTTGCGAGTCTTTCCATTCTTGTTCTGTGGCAGAGCGACCGCGCTCGCCATGAAACTCCTCGCGCATGGCCGATCCTTGCTCTTTGTCGTCGGGATTTCTGTCATCCAAAGCGGTTCGGTGTCGGCGCACATAAGTATCTTCGCCGGGAAGTTTGAACATTCCAGTTGCCCGCACCGCTGCATACCAATTCTTGCCGCCAGCACTTCCGATTTGCCGCGATGGCCGACTTCCATTTTTCGTCTGGCCAAAGTCCGGTGTGTCTTTTGCTTCGATCAAAGCCCACGCCCCGGCGTCCCGCTGGCCGAGATCAACCGACACGCATTTGAAGCCAGTCAGCCGGTTATACCAAGCGTCCGCCTCTTTTCCGAAAGGATTGTTCGCAGGCCATCGCATATAAAACGATTTGCCATCCTTGTTCCCAACGCATTGCTGTTTCCAATATGACTGAAAAACGGTCTTTTTATTTCTAGCGTCGTAGCGAGTTGCAAAAAGATTCTCGCGTCCTGCCGATTTGAAGACGGTTCGTTGCACGGCCAGAGGATCAAGCGTCAGTGGAAAGTTCAAAAGAAACCTCCGCTCGCCATCTGACATCTGTTCGGGCATCAGGGCGACGGCACAATTTGTGAATTCCTGAACAGCTTCCTGTTTTAGCCCCAGCGCTTCCATCATCGGCTGAGACCACGGTTCTTTGTCGAGTGGCTCGTTTTCCGTTTTTCTCAACCCGTCACGAAGCAGGCGGGGAGCCGCGTAGCACAGGCGAACTTTCTGCGGCGCTAATTTTCCATCCGCTGCACGCATCACCAGGGGGACACATACACGCAAAGCATTCGGCTCATGGAAATACTCTTTGCCGGGAAATGAACAGGCATCGCTGAAAAAGAACTGCCGTCGCGAATACACCGAATCGGCGGGAGTGAATCGAATCGCTTCTGCCAGACGTTTTGATTCTGATTGGAGTTCGCGCTCCTCTGTCAATGCTTCCAGCGGATCATCGGCAAATCCATCGGCTTTCCATCGCGCCTGGGTTTCCGTATCAGGCTTCTTCCAAACAATCCAATTATCCGGCTCGGCTAAAACGCGAAACAGCGCGACGCTGCCGATGGTTTCCACAATCTCTTTTTGAAAGGCATTTAATTCAGGAATTAAAATCTTATCTCGCAATTCTGCCGGCGGCGACGAAGGCTGTTTGATCTCACTCAGTTTATTCCAGCGCTCGCTCAATTCGGCAAAACCTCGAATGGTTCGTGGTAGCAAACCATATTCGGGAGCTTGCCCTTCTACATCGCACAGGTCTTGCACGACCGGGAGGGCTGACAAGGCAGCTTCCAGACGCGTGATGCGTGCGTCGCCAGCAAGCAATGGCGGTCGGTCGTCTGATTCGGATTCCGCTGCAACTTTCCAACTTTCCCGGATTCCAGCATCTCGCATTGCGCAAAGGCGTTCATCAATCTTTTGCTTCTTCTCTTTGCGTTCCTTGTCCTTCACTTCGATCTGATGCAGCGTGGTCAGAGCGTATTTGAAGGCAGCGATGTCGAATTGCTTCAAGAGAGATGCCTCATTCTTGTTCATTGAAATACGCCATTCAGCAAGTGCCGTAAATGCCTTGAATACATAGCCACGCGTTCCGCGTGCTAACTTGATTGGATCAACACCCTCTTGCTTTGCGGGGGGATTAGATAGGATTGAAAAGTCAGTGACGGCTGGAAATGATTCCTTCAGTAAGCCGAATGTGAATTCTGAAGGTTCAACATACTTGAAAAGCAATAAGGCAAACAGGCGCGACTGGACGCCGCCTTTGGCGCTGCTTCCAATGTATCGGGGTATCTTAATTTCATCAGAAAGGGTCACAATCAGAGTTTTCAGTCCCTCAAAAGCTTTTTCATTGCCGGCTTTGAGCGTTGCCCAATGATCCGCAGCTTTAAGCAACCGTTGCTTTGCTTCATCACCGCCAATAAGGGGATTCCTATTGTCCGGTGTCGCTATCGAGTAAACGTCAAACTCCTGCAAAGTTGGAGAATCCCATCTTGTTTCCGGGTGATACAGTATTGCCGGGAGACGAAGTTTTGCATCTTCGCGAGCCAACATAACCGTGTCGCCTCCAAAGTTTGCTCCAGTGCCGGCATCGCAAAATTTCGGCCAATAATCTCTGCCAACTTGTTTGATAGCGCCCTCCTCTTTGCCAGCGCAAATTTGCAGCATTTGCAGGAGTGCCGTATCCAGCACATCAGCCGACGTTTCGTTGTCTTTCAACACTGCTGCAAAACATTCCTGCGGCGTGAGCTGCTTGTTTTCCGGTGTCAGGTATTTCGCTACCGAATCCCGCAGGCCGAGGCGAACCGCACCTTTGCGAGAAACCTTCGTCCAGACATGGTACTCGTTTTCGAGTTCGCCAGCCGTCGCTTCAATCCGCTGACGAATCTTTGTCAGTGGGTTGACCTCGCTTGAAGCTAAAGCGAGCAGGCAGACGGTATAATAATTCACTGCGTCCTGAAAAAGTTCGTGGTGCTGCCAGAGGGCGGATTCTGCGGCTTCAAGTTTTTTCCACTTGGGTTTGCCTTGCTCGTCTTTGCCGTCGGGGATTTCCACGGCAGTCACCTTGCCTTGATAGATGCGGTTCATGTTATTCCTGTGATTCGCTTTGGAGTGGATGCTGTTTTATGCCTTCGGCCATCAAATTGCCAGCCATATTCGCAGCCAAGGACAAATGAACGCGGATCAAGCCACCACCCAGTGCGAAATAAACCCAAAGCGATTCTGTTTTCATATTCATCGCGGCCAAGGCTTGACGATAGCAATCCAATTGACCGGAGTAACTCAAGGCTTTCGCTTCCCAATCCGCTTTCTGGCCTTGAAACGATTTGTAGTCTATGACCACCCAGCCTTGCGCTGTTTCCAAGAGCAGATCAATAAATCCAGCTACCGATTGTCCGGCCGGATTTCGAAATGAGAACGGGACTTCAACCAAGATTTGTTGCGGCTTGAATTTCTTCTCCACATCTTCCCGAAACACATCTACCGCCCGCAAGACGTCTTCTAGCCAAACCGATTGGTCGCATCCAAATTCTTTTAGAATTCGTTCCGCCGTCGTGGCTCTTTTGGGATGATTGGGATGGGTGAACTCGGCAGCAAATATGGCATGGATTGCATCACCGAGGTCGGTGTCATCTTCAAACCTGTGTGACATTTGAATGGGTGATCCAAAGGAAATAATTTCAGCCACTTTCGCCATGGCAATTGGGGCTTGAGCGGAAGGAATGATCTGCGCCGGCAATTTCGGAGTCCGGTTCATGCGCTGCGGAAACCATTGATATTTATCGTCAGGGGCCACGCTCTGTGACGTTTGGGGAGGCGTGAGCGACCGGGTCCGGCGAGGAATCATTTCACCGCCCGGCAGATTTAATTGGTGCTGCCCTGGCTGAAGCCAGTTTGCTTTCAGCAAATCCAACCACGGGTGCGGCTGATCTTTCTCAACGACCAGAACCAACAGATCACGGGCGCGAGTGAATCCTACATAAAGCAGTCGCAATTCTTCTGCTTGCGCCGAAAGCATGGCTTCCTGTCCCGCATTGCTTTGCTCGATCTTGTCAGCCAATGGAATTCCCTTTTCCTGCGCACCAAACGGCCAGGGCCAGAAACTCAACCGACGATTCGCCAACGGTTCAGCAAAGCTAAAGCCCTTGCAATTATCATCCTTCAAGACATTCACGCCGTCCCAGAGCCGTGACCTTGGTTTGTTCGTCAAATCCATGCAAATGACGATGGGCCACTCTAGGCCCTTCGCTCGATGATAGGTCAGCACATGAATCGCATCGGCATTTTCATCGGCAGCTTTTTCGTCCAATTTTTTTGCTTCAAGCTCATCGCACCAGAACAAGAAGCCGGTTGTCGTCGCGGGCCGATGATTTGTGGCACAACCCTCTTCGTATTTTGCGGCCAATCCTCGCAACGCTTCAAGATTGGCGCGGCGCTGGCTGGCTCTGCTCTGCGATGGCCCCCAGCTTGTTACGGTGCGGAAAACATCCCCGGCAATAAGGGCGAGGTCGAATAATTCACAAATCGACGCCGTATCCAGAGCCGTTCGCGCTTGTTCAAGTGAAATGATGATCGGATGAATCAAGTTTTCTTCCAATCCCCATCCGGCACCTCTCGAATCGGGATTTTCAGCCCGTGCTTTCTCCATATAGAGCAGTCGGTTTTTCAGCCACTCCTCCGGAGTCATCTTCCCTTCCAATGCGATGATCTCGGCGGTCGCCAGGGTATCGCTCGGATCAAGCAGCCGTTTCAAGCAGGCGATGGCAAATAGCGCTTCCGGAGTTTGAAGCAATCCATTTTTGGCCAGGCTAACGGTATAGCCCTGCTTCATCAGTTCATCTGCGATCCTTGCAGAATCGTCATTGGTCCGGCACAGTACGGCGATGTCGTGGAGTTGCGCAGGGCGATATTCTTCCGAGTTTTTGTCATAGACCTGATAGTCTTCGTCCAGAAGATCGGTTATGCCCAAAGCGACAGTTTGCGCCAAAGCCTCGTTCTCAATCCGTTTTGAGGTGCCAGCTTTGGTCGTCAAGCCACTGCTGACCTCGAAAAACTCAATGGCCGCCTGCGCTTTATGGAAGGGCTCCCGTGTCGGAGAAAGCACAATCTCTTTCGCAGCCAACTGAAGGGATTGTTTGAATGGCTCTTCAAAGATGCCATTTGTCAGATTCACCAAATGCGGAATCGAGCGGTATGATTTGTTGAGTGGCTCGGCCGCTCCGCCGTGCTTTTTCAATTCCGACACCACCGCATCGGTCAATTCAGGATTCGTGCCGCGAAAACCATAAATCGCCTGTTTCACATCTCCCACCCAAATGACCTCTTTTACGCATTGCGCCAGCTTCAAAAATAGCGCGAGTTGAAGCGGGCTGGTGTCTTGAAATTCATCTACAACTACAAGATCCAATTCAGCTGTCAATGTAGATGCGATTTCGGGATGGTTTTCCAGCAAAGCCAATGTCTGCTGCTCAAGATCCGTAAAGTCCACCAACCCACGCTCGGATTTCAGATTCTGATACTCGGCCAGCGACCGGGTGGCGACGCGAAAAACCAATTCGATATAATCACGAATATCGGAATGCAGCCGAGGATGAATCTCGTAGCGGTTGGCGGCCTCGATGACCAAAGCGGCGGCATCTTCGCTCTTCTTGGTTGGTTTATCTTTTGTGAGTTTGACCCACCCGCTCCACGCGAGATGGCCATTGTCCAAATCTCTCTGACATTGTTCGATGAAGCGGCAATAATTTTGAGTCCCGCTCGTCCCATCGCCATTTTGGGCGATTTTTCCCAAAACACTGCGAATTGCTTCCGACAATTGGGCATCCAAGTCATCTTTAGAAGCCGGGGGGAAATATGAAAGCATCTCTTCACAACAGCGTTCGGACATTTTCAAAACAGCCGCTTCTGTGACATTATTCTCCCGCACGCGATTCGCGATCCCATGAACCGTTTTTTTCCACGCAAATTCCTTCGTCTGTGAATTTCGTTGCCCGAGCCTGTCTGCCAATTTTTGGAGGCGGCCAGTGTCTTTGACGGACATTGCCAATTCAACAGCTTGAACGAAAAGCAAGCTGGCGTCTTCTTCGGCCAAAACTTCGATTTGTGGCGAAATCCCCGCTTCGAAAGCAAACCGGGTCAGTATTTGTTTACAGACCTTGTCGACGGTTCCAATGCAAGCTTCATTAAGGCGCTCGGCCAAAGCATGTTTACCGCCACTATATAAGTTTTTCCGGATTCGTTCTGACAGTTCATTGGCGGCTTTGATGGTGAAGGTGGTCGCCACAAGACCGCCGGGCCGGCACGTACTGGCGATCAGTCGACTCTGAATTTCCTGAATGACCCGAAACGTTTTCCCGCTCCCAGCGCCCGCCGCAATGAAGGTGATATTATTCTTCACGCATTCGCCTCCATGCCGGTTAATGCTTTGAAGTCGTTGTACCGGTCTTCGTCTTTGCCAGGTTGCCAATGTTCAAACGGGGGCAACGCAGGATATGCACCGCCGTTCTGTGGTTCTGTGACACTGAGGGTCAGTTCGATCCAACCTTGATCGAGGAGTGTGCGGCGATAACCCCACATTTCAATGAATTCATTCCAACAGGCTTCAAGTCCGCTGGAACCCGCCTTGGCCGGGATTGAATACGCCTGAGGAAAATAATCTTTGTTCTGGGCCAACATTCGACAGCTGTTCAAGATAAAATAGCTGGCTGCCGGCCATTCTCCCGACGCTTGTCTGTGCAAGAATCCATAAATTGCAAGCTGCAATTGCACATTCGATTGCAATTCCTTCTGTTTTTCGTCCAATCGACCTGATTTCAGATCAACCACAGCCACCTTGGACTTTTCATTCTTGATCAGGAGGTCAACGAATCCTTCCAACTTGCCGCCGATGAACCCGGCTTTGAAATTTACGTTTGTATTCGTCTCGATAATTTGAGCGGCCTTCAATTGTTGCGCCAGGCTCCAAAGAGCGCGTTTTGCGGTATCAAGCAAGGCGGTGGCTTCCGACTGCTTGCCCAACAATAACAAGATGGCTCCTTCCTGTTCGAGGAGCAGGGGCCATTGTTGTTCAACATAATCTTTTAACCCTGCTTCCGTAATCGCACCCAATGCCTCTTTTTGTAGTGGCCCAGCCACAAGCAAATCAAGCAGGCGATGAAGCAGGTTGCCATGCAGCACGTTTTCGCTCCGCATTCGAAATTGGCTCAAAACCCCCGGTCGGAGAACCGCCTTGTAATCAAGCACCCACGAGTAAGGACTGTAAATAAACTTCTCGGCACTGGAAAAGGATTCAGTTGATCGAGGACCAAAATGAGTTCCATCCTTTAATTTCCACCATCGGCGAGGCGTCCTGAGGGCGATGTGATTGATCTGTTCGGCGAATAGAGCTTTCTTACGTTGCAAATCTACGTCAAGGTGAGTCGTTGGAAATCTGCCTTCCACCATTGCTTGGAGCCGACTGAATAAGGGATGTGCTGCCACCGGTTCACCATTGCGCTGCCGAGGAGTGAACAAGACCAGCTTTTTTCTGGCAGATAGGAAGGGTTTCAGCCAACGGGCGCTTTCCGCCATCAGAATGGAGGCAGCCGTAGGAATTTCCGCCCCATGTTTTTGCAAGTCTCCGATTTCGGAGTTGGTCCAATGAGGAAGCGCCGGGCGCTCCGGCTCAGAAAAGTTCCACCAGAGCACGGCATCAGCGGATTCGATGCAAGCTGCAGGTGAACCAACACGATGACCGTGCCCAAGCTCTCGAATTTTTGGGGAGGACCATCCGTCTCCAGAAACTCTTCGAACCAATCGCTCCAATTCGCATTGCGTAACGGCCTCTGTTTCCTTCACCGCCTCCCCCAACTCGGATGCCTGTGTAGCTAGAGATTGAAAAAGAGAAGCCTTGGCAAAATCACCCTGTTCGTTTTCTTTTATGAGCCGATGTCTGGCCCATTTGGCGATGCGCAAGCAGTGGCCGGAAATTTCCGCTCCCGAAGCTCCAGTGCGCGGAGCATATTTGGAAACGTAAATCCAATCTGCCAAATCCTTTTCCAGCCGTGGGAAAAGTTCATTTGCTTCGTCCGCAGGCTTCGCTTTGTATATTTCCCTCACTGCTTCAATCGCCCCGAGCCATTTGGGGCCACCTATGCCCGGACACTCGACCATCACGCGGGAAAGCTCATTGCGAAGGTGAAATTCGACAGGGCAGTTTGGATGAGTCAGAAACTCCAATAAATGCAATGGATTAAGAGGTTTCCAACATAAGCGCAGAGTCAGGAGTAGTAGCTGAGGGATTGGCCTAGCCAATGAGCCTGGTTGGACGCCAAGAGAGGCTTGGTCGCCAGCAATCAGGACATCTTCCAGCACCGTGCAGTCATTTTCCGCGATCAAAACATGGGACTCTTTTGAAACGTCTCGCAAAAGTTTCGCCGCCGTGTGCGCCAGCGTAAATTCCGAGTAAGCGCTGAATTGCATGACGGAACCATCATTCCGCAATTTGATTTTCCTTGTGGAACCTGAAAAAAGGGCGCCTTGTATCTGCGCCAAATCTGTCTTCGATTCCGTATCGCTCGAATACGCTTCCTGTTTTTGAAACTTTGCACCGAGTTTTGTTAAAATATTCTGCCACAGCAACGAAAAGGAGGACATTGGATCAAAAACAACAATCTCCTCGACGCTGTGATTGCGGTGGCCCAGCGAATCACGAATCGCAATCAGCCTATCTGGTTGGCCAGCCAGCGCCCCATCTTTCAATGCTGCATTTATATCCACTAAATCCTGAAGGCGTTTTGAACTTCCATTCGCCGTTCCATCCCAACCAGCCATCATCAATGAATCCCGCCAGCGGAGCAATGTTTCCGAAACCGACAATTGGTCTTTCTCAAACGAAGCTGAATAGAATCGTGGCATTTTCGCCGCAAGCGTTTCTAAAATTTTGACGCATTGAAAAACCCTCGCCACATCACTGACGGATTTTCTCTTCAGTCCCAATTGAGTCTCCAGAATTTCCGTGAGGCGAAGTGGCCCACATGTTATATTGCCTATAGAATTATTTGCCGCTCCCAATTCCGCCCCATCCAAGTCCAGCCCCAAGGCGATTTTCATAAGCGTTAAATTAGGCGGCGCACTTTCACAAGGCAGCAGGTTCGTATGCCTGTCGAACGCAAAACGCGCATTTGACACATGTGTTTCATGGTGGCCAACATCCAACTGGCGTCCATTATATTTGAATTGCTGTTTGCGAACTAGCTCAAAATGTGCATTTCATTGAAACCCCGTATATCGTAATGAAATTGAACCCCCTCGCGTTTCGTGGAATCAACCCTCAAATGCACATTTACACTTTGGCCTTTCGTCTATCGGGATCCGGTACAGCGCCAAATCATATTGCGATGAGACGAGTCCAACTGCTAGGCAATCGCGTGATAAGCCACCACCCTGCGTATGGGATTCCATCTGGCGGTTAATAACCCAAAAGCCGCAAAAGTTCGGGTGGCGCAATTGAATAGCCGATTGGGTTGGAGAGATTAAAGCTGGTGACAAGAGCCACGCAGTCAGAGTTCGTCAACAGTGCGGTGCGATGCTTTCCCGAGCTGGCCTGCCACCATTTGAGAATCTCTTTTTGAACTTTCATAAGGCTGTTCCTTTGGCATACATCGGGACTGGCGAACAAAACCACATCGATTGATTGACAATGTGCCATCAAGGAGTGATTTTCTCTTGCTTTGCCACTTTGCGTGCATTTTTGACACGCCAGTGCCGGTGAATGGCAGCCACGACCCGGTCGAGCCAGTCCTCATCTGCGAGCTTTTGGGCCAACAGGTCACGCGAATAGTGCTTCACGCAATAGCGTCCCGGATGTCCTAGCGGTTTGAGCAATCCGGCCCGAGTCAATGGCGGAATATTATGCGCCGCAATGCCCAAGGCCTCGGCAACTTTCTCCTTTGTCATGGTGACTGGGAATTTTTCCAACGACTGAATTTTCAAGAGTGGCTCCGCATTCATATTTTGTGTGCGATTGTAGTGAAGATGCTTTCAAACGTGGCCATGAACGATCAGTTTAAAGGATTGTTTCGCAGATAATTCGACCGGCTCTGTCTCATCGTTTTCCATTCAACTCTTGCCATTTTACCGGCTTTGCCTTGGCTGGGGTGTATCACGTACACAAAAAGCAGCTACCAGATTCCACACCGCCGCCTTTATGGCCACGCGGGGGAAAACCGGTTAAGCAATGAGGCTTAGCGCTTGCCAACTGGACGGAAAACCGTCACAACCGGAACGATGCGGATGGAATCCCGGTCCATAATCATTCTTATTGTTTTGGCGGTGACCGCTTCCGCCCCGGCAATCTCTTTTCAGCGGCAGCATTTCCCGTTTTACTGCCGATTTATAGTCGATTCAATTAGCAAACGCCCGTCCCTTCCCGCAACCGACTGCCAATCTGGCGCAATCGGAATGGCAGGCCATCAGCACAAAACCTCAATAATAGCTCATTGTTTTCTTTTAACCACGGCGCGAGGACTGTCCGGCTTGTCTCCAAGTGTTCGCCAACCGGTCAGACCCCGTGCCGCATTAAGAATGCAGCCAGACGGCAAGGCACACGACGTCTGGTTCTAAAACCGCGCTCCATTTCACAGCCGTTCATTCCGCTCCGATTTTAGAATCAGACGTCCAGTGCCGGTTCCCATGCAAGCAGGGTCTATACGGTGGAAGTTCATAGATTCATATTTGGACTGATAGCAAACTTTGCGGAATTTACTGCACCGACCGCAAATACGCCCATGAGTTGGGATTTGCGTTGCGGGTGATGGTCGCATCTTCGTTTAAATTTTCTTCCGAGGAAGCCGTCACTACGCTTAGATTGGATGCTCCATGAGCGCATCCAATAAGCATTGGTCAAGCGAATCCAACATAAGGGACTGAATGCCAGAAAGTGAAGCACGAAGTCGCAAACGCGATGGCTCAACGGCGAAGGCAAAATGTCACTCCTCATCATGTTTGGTAAAGGGCACGCCTTACTCCTTGTCGACACAAGGTTTTGGCAGCCGCCAATTGTCCGGCAAATATCCGGCCAGAATGCCGGTCAATTGCCGTCGACCATCCGCTGTGATGCCAGCCGGATTACCGGCCAGAATAACGCCGGTCATCCGCCGGTCCAATTGGTGAAGACGCCGGTCAACTTCCGGGCAATTGCCCGGCGGTTTCCCCCAAGCTTCCGGTCAATTTCCCGGATACTTGCGCCTCGATACCGACAGAATTCCGACGACAAAACCGGTGCATTTGCCCGGCATTTTCCCGTCAAATTCCGAGCGAGCAACAGTGATCCAAAGTGATTATGGATCCTTCGGCAAAAGACGATCCAAAGGACAGTCCAAAGCTTTCCTAATCCGAACCGCAGTAGTGAGCAGCACGTCCACTTCGCCCGCTTCAATTCGCTGAACATTGCGAATGTTCAAATCGGCAATTTCTGCCAGTCGTTGCTGGCTGACCGCCTTGGCAAGACGTTCCCGGCGAATGTTGTCGCCCAGTTGTTTCAGCCACAGAGAACGGGACTTCGATTTTGGCACACCCCATTTATCCGCAATTTCGCCGTTGACAGATACGGCATATACGCCGTAATATGGCGACCATCAATTGGCGGGAGGGTGCGGCATCAGAATGCGGCAACCCGACTGATAGAAACCTTGAAATATGAAAATGGATGCGTTTCCGGCAATCAATGGCGCGTGGTTGACATGGCGGAACCGCCATGCTCCCGGCTTGTCTCCCGCACAAAGTACCCGGACGTTTTCAGGAGCGGGATGGAAACAATTCCTGCTCCCTGACCTTCAATGCCTGCGCAAGGAAGACAATTTCGGAGTCGGTTACACAGCGGATTTGGGCCTCAATTTTGGAAATCGTGTTTTCACCAATGTCCCAGCCTGCCCGCGCACAACGCGCGGACAACATCGCCTGCGTCCAGCCCTTTCCGTAACGAATTTTTCGCACGGCAGGCCCGACAACATTTTGAGGAACGGATTTGCCCACAATTTCGCATTGACGGTATGCGAGCCGGGGCCGATAATTCTTCCGATTTCGGAAGGAACGAGCTGCGTGGAAAAACAAATCAGGTGTTTTATCATTCCGAATTGGCAGGTTGGAAGGATTCTGAAAGAGACGCCCACGAATTTCGTTGGAAATCCACTATAATGAGTGAAAGGCCGAGAATCCTTGTCATTGAAGACGACCCACCTGTGGCGACGATGATTATGAATCTTTTGATGCGCGCAAAATGTGACGTGGTGGTGGAGCAAACCGCCCGGAAGGGAATTGAACTAGCCGAAAGAGGAAGCTTCGATTTGGTCACCTTGGACATCAACCTGCCAGATTCAAATGGATTTGATGTTTGCCGCCGTTTGAAACGGCATCCTCGCCTTGGGGGCACCCCCGTTGTATTTGTCGCCGGTCCGTGGGGCAATGATTTGCAGCATAGCTTCGATGTGGGGGCTGCGGATCACATCGCCAAGCCATTTGAGGCGCTGGGGTTTGCCTCGCGGATTCTGGCACACATTAAACCGGCCCCAAAATGAAGCATATGATTGCGCTTGCATTCGATGTAAATGAGCATCGACACTCACGCGTCATGAATCGGAAGGCCGTTGGCGCAAGGTGCATCCTGGACGGGAAAACCACGGCGGGCAGGTGCAGCCAGGGATTAGGATTCTCGGAAGAAAACCCGGATGTCCACCTTCAACGTCCGGGCAATGCGAATCAGTGCATCCACCGAAATGGTCTTCTTCCCATTTTCAACCTCGCTGATAAAAACCGTGGAAAGGTCAGCTTTCTCCGCCAGTTTTTCCTGACTGAGATTTTTCTGCTTCCGGTGCTGGCGAACGGCTTCACCCAGCGCCCGGCGGTATTTGGGAATGGACGGCACGCCCCCATACGGAAACAGGCTGGCCGTGCCGTGACCATAAACTATAGTTTATGTTTTGGCTTGCCTTCGTCTTGTGGCGGGCGTAAAAAATGCCTTTGTTTTAGAAAGGCGAGGGGTGGACAGCCTTTGTCCAACCAGGTCTGCGATACTGCTTTTGCGATGCGGAAAAATCCCGTAGTGCGAATAAACGGAAGGAAAATTATATGGAAAAACTTACTGAAAATCGGAGCGCATCAGCGGTGCTCCTGGCAGGAATTATTCTGGCGGTAACCGCCGGTATACAAGTCGGCCGGGCGCAGTCGGCCCCAATGCTCACCGTGAAACCGGCGGCAACGAACCAAATTTCCATCACCGTCACAAATGCTGTTCCCGCAACCAGCTACGAACTATGGTGGACGCCAAATTTGGGCGATGGCACCGATTATCCTTGGACGGCAGCAGCGGTGGGAACCATCGGCCAAACCAATTTTATTCTGCCAAATTGGGAATATCCCTCGGTATTTTTTCGGGGGCTCCTGGACACCAATGTGGTTCCGCTTTGGGAGGCGGCCAACCCGAGCAATGCGACCAATATATTGAAGATAACGATTGCCAGTCCGGCCAACGGGGCGATGCTGCAATAAATCAGAAACTTTTATCCCCAGCATTTTATGAACCCGAACACGTCCATCCAACTGCCGCGCCCGGCGGTGAACCGTCCCCTTTTAGCCCTGCTCATCGTGCTTGGCTGGTTGCTGGCTGGCTGGCAGGCACAAGCGGGGAACTCGACGGCATTTTACATTGATTCCAACAGTTACAGCGCGCCGGACAACGGCAGCGGCAGTGTCACCCTCACGGTCCGGCGGCAGGTGGTGAGCGGCCCTTACAACGACTGGAACATCACAGCATCGGCTTCTGTATATATTTATCTCGCCGGTTCGGGGACGTATCCCATTTCTTCGTCGGATATTCCCTCCAGTTGGGCCTCCGGCTACCAGCTCGTCACCATTCCGGCGGGATATTATTCAACCACCGTCACAATTGCCATTTCACACAGCACGACGCCCTATTACGACCGCACGGGGACGTTTACGGTGGGCAACAATTCCGGCGTGACCCCAACAAACCCTTATACCAACGCCACCCTCACGGTGCAGGACGACAATACCCACGTCGGGGTGGCGGCTTACGCTGGCGGCTATTATTACGCGGTCTACCCGATTCTGGAAGGGGGCACCAGCGGGGGCAATTCCTTCGATTTGCGCTTCTTTCGTGACTATGGGACTTCGGCGCGAACCGTCAATTATACTTTGAGCGGGAGCACGGCCATTGCCGGGACGGATTACACCCCGACTTTGGGCATGGTGACCTTCGCCACTGGCAGCACCTACGTGGACACCACGATTTCGGCGAACAATGCCTCCCAAATCACCAACAAGCTGTTAAACGTTCAAGTGACCGGCAGCAGCATTTACCAATTATATTCGGGCCTCACGAATCTGGCCCTCACCATTCAACAGGATTTCCCCGGCCTGGGCGTGTATCCCGCCGCCAACACCGTATTGCAGGGGCAATCGGCCGGGTTTGTGTTTTATAATACCAATTCTTTTGCAGCGACACCGTCCATCATCGCCCATTATACCATCAGCGGCACGGCATCCAATGGGGTAGATTACACCCCGCATTTATCTGGCACAATCGTCATTCCGGCGGGCTATTCCGGCATCGAGACCAACCTCACAGCCACGCTTTATCCCAGTCTCATCGGGGCGAAGACGGTGACGCTCAGCGTATCCACGAATGCCTCCTATACCATTGATACTAATAGTCCGTCGGCCACCATGAGCATCCTGCCCAACATGCCGGTGGTCACCATCGCCGCGCCCACCGCACCGGTGCAAACCTATTACACCAGCCAACCGGCTGAACTGACCATCACCCGGACGGGTGGCCCGAACCAACCGTTGACGGTCAACTACACTCTCAGCGGCACCGCCTCCAACGGGGTGAATTACGCCACCCTCCCGACCTCCATCACGTTTGCCACCAATCAGACCAGCACTAACCTGGCAATCTCGGTCAGCGGCAGCCCGGCGGTGACCAACGCGCTGACGCTGGTCGTGAACTTGGTCACAAATGCCAGCTATATCCTTGGTCTGAACACTCAGGCGGTGTTCACGCTGGTGCCCAACAGCGACACCACCAATTCGGTGGTCAATCCCGTAGGCCGCTATTGGCGTGGCACGGGCACGGACCCAACATACTGGTCGCAGGTTATCCCCATGGACAGCGAAACCGGCACCGTGTACAGCAATCTTTATGGAAATGCCTATAGCCTCTACGGCATTGGGGCCTGGAGTGCCGCCACCTATTACCATTACAACGCGACCAATTCGCTCACGCAAACCAACAATGCCAATCGCATTCCGTTCAACAACCCTATTGCAGCCTTCGGCGAGCGGGTGGGGGGAACGCCCTTGTACGTCAACCAAAATTACAGCTTTGGCATCTACGCGGGCGACCCCATGCCCGTTCTGGCCCCGGTGGTGATCACGGTTTACAACCGCACCAACTTGTCCGTGGCCGGCTACATCAATTTCAGCCCGCCCAACATCTTGGACACCAATTCATGGAACAAATACACCAGCAACGGATATCAGGTGATCACCAGCACCAATTATCTGAGTGACAATATCACGGTGACGACGAACACGTATGGATTGACCACGCTGTTGTCCGATTCACCTTCCTTAAACTGGGGGACGGCTTCCGGCACGATTTATACCCGGGGAGCGTATGTATTGACGCATATGGCCACCGCGCAGGCCACCAATTTTTATTACGTGGTGGCGGCTTATGGCACGGTCAGCAACGGGGCCGTCAATCTGGCCCAAACCAGCACAGGACTGGATGCGCAGTCACTGCTTTACTCACTGGAATTTGAGCAGCGTCCGCCCTGGCGTTCGACCTTTCTCGACCAGCCGCAGTTTGCCGGCACCCCGCTGCCGCCTTTCTATGCGGGTAAGACGCTCGCCGAAATGCTGACCAACACGCCCCCGGTCACCAACGCTGTCAGCTTTGCGCCATCGGCCGCCACCAATCTGGATGACAGCCCAGAACTGCAACGACACCCCATCTTGGACAGCTTTGTCGCCAGCATGGGTAATGACCCCATCGCCCTCGCCAACTATGTTATCAACCAAATTGACCTGACCGATCCGATGGATTACAGCGATAACGGAAACGTGGCCGAGCAGGCCATCAATCCGACCGGGGTCACGCGCGGCGCGCTGGGAACGTTCATGGAGAAGCAGGGTTCGCCGTTAGACCAATGCGCGCTGCTCGTCTATTTGCTACGGCAGGCTGGCGTTCCCGCCGTGTACGAGTTTGCGCCACGTGACGGCGTTCAAATGCTGGACGCCCGCTTGAGCCAGATGCTGAAGTTTCAGGTGCATGGCGCGGTTTCCCAGGCGGGCCAGCTTTACACCACCAACACCATGATCGCGGTCAATTACCCGTGGGTGGCCGCTTATATCGGCACCAACTGGGTGCATATTTTTCCGTGGCTGAAGGATTATGAAATCACCGAGGGCCTCAATTTGTGGGAGCAAATGCCCACCAATTACAGCAATGCCTACGGTTGGGTTCACGATTACATCTATGGAATGACCAACCTGCTGTCACTGGCGGTCAATGGCGACAACACCCCGCGTGTCATCTTCCCGGCCTACCTGAAACAAACGTTGTTGCAAAATCACCCCGGCGTGTCCGTGGATGACCTTGGGGTGCAAATCCTCAACCGCCAGCATTATTACGCCCGCTGGCAGGATTTTCCGACGCCCACGTGGGTGACCAATGTCAGCACGCCCTTGGAGAGCTTGACCGCCAGCGCCATCACCAACATCAGTCCAACGCTGACGAATATTTTCGACACCGTCAGCATCGAGGTTTACAGCGTCAACGATCCAACCAAGGATATTCAAACCGGTCCGTTACCACTGGTGGATTTGCACAACCGGGAATTTTACATCTACCAGACGGCCACCAATGGCAATCAGGTCCAAATGAATCTGATTCTGGCCCCGTTTCGCACCAACATCATAACGCAATATGCGTTCACCAATGATGCCAGCCTCCAGTCGCGGGAGGTGCTTTCGCTCACACTGGGCCAGGGGGACAATCAATTAAATGTGCGGTTCAAATATTACCGGCATCGCGCCTTGTCCGCGGCGTATGCCATTGATCCTTTCCAAGCATTTTTGGGATTGCAAGCCGACGAAGAGAGGATTTTTGAACGACCCATTTACAAAGGCGACCAGGCGGCCATTTGTCTTGATTACGGGCGGGTCACCCGGCAAATGCTCAATGTCCATGCTGCCAGCATCTGGCAGATGGAAAACGTGCTGAGCGCCAACCCCTCGCTGGCCAACAGTGTTTCCCCGGACGTTTACGACGGCGAGATGATGTATCTGGCGGGCATGACCTACTACGAGAAGTGCGGCGAATTTGACCGGGTGAACCAGAATCTGAACAAGGCCGTAGTCCTTTCCCAGTTCGACGCGGGCCTGTCAAAAATCAGCCCGGCTTTGGACAACTCCGGCAACCTCACCAACAACCAAGTTTATCCGGTTCTGCCCAACGTGGACATGTTCTTTTACGACAATGCGGTCGTGGGCAATGGCACCGTGCAGCCCAACATCGCGCAGGAACAGGAAATGGCCCAGCAGAATTACAGTCTGCTTTCCATCATTGACCGTTCCGCTGAGGAACACCAGGTCATCAACAGCTTTTACAAGCAGACCAACGCCGTTTCCACGGTGCGTTTATTGCAGTTGGCGCAAAGCAGCGGGGCGGGCATCGTACCGCTGAACGTCAACAATATCCTGGCTCAAGCCTACACGGATTACCAAGGCGAGCCTCTGTACAGTTGGGACTTGGAAATGTTTCAAGAGGTTTACGACGACGTTACCGCCGCCTCCGGCTATGGCTATACTGCCGCCTATATCACGCCGGGGCCGATGACCAATTCCGCCTACGTCGGCATGGGCGCGCTGGTGCTGGGCTGGAATCAATGCTCAGCTTTAATTTCCCCGCAAAGTTTGAATGGCGGCTTCGGCCAGCGTTTTCTGTATTTCGGCGACGATTCCGCCGGGAATACCGTCAATTATGATTTGGAGGATGACGGGGATTATTCGATGGGCATGGACCCGCCGGGATATGACTACTCGCTGGCTCCCGATCAATTCACTTATTGGGACGCCCTGAACGATGCGGGCGATTTGAGTGGCGGTCTTACGGTGCTTACCCCCTTCGAAGGCCAGGCGGGCACGGATGCCGAGGCGTTGCAGGGACTCGCTCCAGCGAACAACCCGGCCAATATTGCCCAATCTGACTTATACGGCGGTCAATACGGCAATTTGGGCGATCCCAATGACGACGGCGCGCAGGCCGGGAGCAGGGTGGCCGACCCCGTCAATAACATCACCGGCGAATTCTACATCAATGAGAATGATTTGCAGTTGCCCGGCCCGATTCCACTCACGTTGAGCCGTAATTATTCCAGCCAGGACCTTGCCAACAACCAGTTTGGCTACGGCTGGAAACTGGGCATTATGCCTTATTTGAGCGTGGCCGTGGGCAGCACCAATATTTATGCCGCCGACATGGACGGCTCGGTGCTGGCGTATGTGCGGGAAACCAATGGGGCGAACACCAATCTTTGGATGCCTACCCTCGCCGCCAACCCGCAACTGGACAACAACACCACCGCCGGAGTCGGCGGACTGGCCAATCGCTTGCGCGATTACCTGCAACTTTCCATCACCAACGCCACGACCAACTACACGTTGTATGGGGCGGACGGCAGCGTCCGCGTATATCAATTCAAGAAATTTGACAGCGGGGCCATCACCAACGAGCGCCCGTATTTGCAAAAATGGACCGACAATCGCGGCAATTATTACACTTTTAGTTACGACACTAATGCGGCGGACGCCAATTTTGGCCAGATGCAGCGCATCCAATGCAGCAACGGCAATTACTTGGGCTTCGATTATGATGTTTACGGGCACATCGTTGACTCGTATACCGGCGATGGCCGCTGGATTTATTACGATTATGATGAATTTGGCGACATGGTGACGGTCACGCTGCCGGACAACACGACACGCAGTTACCAGTATTTGCACAGCACGCAGTCCGTGACTAACAGCGGGGTCGTGTCGCAGCAGCCCTATTCAACCCACCTGATCGTTGAGGAAGACAAACCGGATGGCCGCGAGTTGGTCAACGCGTATGACAGCCAGCGGCGGGTTACTAATCAGTGGTCCACCGCCGGGGCGAATTTGAATCCGATTGTGACGGGTCGATTTATTTACTCGAATGATTTCAATCTCACCAATTCCTATACCAACACGATTTCCGGCTCCACGCTGGTGATTGACGGGACCAATCACACGAACCGCTACGATTATACCAACAATCTCATCACCAAAATCACCGATCCGCTGGGCCAGACCATCCAGCAGGTCTGGTTCACCACGAACACTAACGCGCCCGGCTATTATCCACGCAGCGTGCAGCAGCGGACGGACAAGCGCGGCCTAGTCGCGCAATATTGGTATGACAACTTTGGGAACGTCACCAACACCGTGGTCACCGGCGACCTGACCGGCGACGGCATCGCCACGCAGACGGCGACCAACACGGCGGTTTATAACACCAATTGCCTGCCGGTCCAGATGACCGATCCGGCGGGAAATGGCGTGACCATCGTTTATGACTCGGTGTTTAATTTCCTGCCCCAGCAGGCCATCCGATTTGCCGGAACCACCCCGGTTTCCACCAATCTCATGTACTATGGCAACGCCACCAATGTGGTGGTCAATGGCAGCATTTTGCAGACCAATATCGCGCTGGGCTTGACCATCCGCGAAATCCGTGCCGCCAATTCGCCGGATGCCGCCACCGATGACACCGCATTTAATGGCAATGGGTTCCCAATCCAAACCATTCATTACAGCGGCACCAGTGACCCTAATGTCACCAATACCTATTTTTACAACGAACGGGGTCAAATGGTAAACCAAGTGGACGCCCTGGGCGCAGTCACTTTCATGGATTACGACGCCCTGAACCGGCCCATTGAAAATGAAAAGTTCGATGAATCTGGCAATCCACTCACTTGGAACTTCATTTATTACACGGACAATGGCGAGGTAAGCTGGGTGGACGGTCCCCGGTACAACCCCGAGGATTATGTTTTTTACGATTACGATGGTGCGGGCCGGAAGACGACAGAAATTCACTGGCGTTCGCAGGCCAACAGCAGTGGGACGGGTGTGACCACGCCCGCTGGCTATAACCTGTATGCCCAAACTTTTTATCAGTACGATCCGCTGGGAAATCTCGTGCTGACGGTGGACCCACGCGGGGCCGAAACGACCAACACGTATGATGCACTCTGCCGCTTGGTGCAAACCACCAGCCTTGACACCAACGAGGCGACGGTTTTAAGCACGGATGAATATAGTTACGAACCCGGCGGTGAAGTGCAGTCTCACACCAACGCCTTGGGCGGTGTCACCAGCACTTTTTACACGACAAATGGTCTGCCGAAGTACCGGATTAATTCCGACGGCTCCACCAACGGCTGGCGGTATTACTTGGATGGGCGCATTTACAAGGAAATCCAAGGCAACGGAGCTTACTGGAAGACGGTTTACGATGACGTAAATCGCATCACAACGCGCACCTTTTGTTCCGCGGCGGGAATTCCCGAGGCAACCAATTCGGTCCAGCTTGATCGACGCGGCAATGTAGTTCTGCGAATTGATGAAGGAGGTAATCGCTTCGTCGCCGGTTATGACGGCCTCAATCGCCAGAAAACCGCCAGCGGCCCCGCCATCACGACCGTGGCCCAAATATATCCCGGCGGAAATCCGGCGGCCACACCTTATTACGTTACCAACGTGATGTATCATGCCTTCACGAATTTTTATGATGCCGCCGGAAGGGTGCTGACCAACCTGAATGTCTTGGGTGAATCCACTGTCACTCGCATGGACGCCTTGGGCCGTGTCACCACTAATCTGGTTTTCAGTGCCTCTGGCGCGCTGGTACGCGAACAGTATACAACATATTCTGCCGATCATAATAGTGTGGCCGTTATCGACGGTTCGGGAGCCAGTGCCATCAGCCACACGACGTGGACGGATACGGACGGCCACACGGTGCTTGCCATCGCCAATCCCGCCCCCGGCGTCACGGAATTCACTCTGAACCAATACGATCTCGCGGGGAATCTCGTCTCCGCACAGCACGAATCCGCCAGCGGCGGCTCCGTCACTCCTTGGACCACCGCGAGCTTGACCTATGACGGCCTCAACCGTCCGACCAGCAAAACCGACCGTGACGGGGCGCTGACCACTTACGCGTATGATGGCTTGGGCGACCTGACCAATCGTACCCTGCCGGGCACTGGCACCTTGCAAATGCGGGCGACGTATAACAACTCTGGGCAGGTGCTGGCCGACTGGACCGTCAGCAGTGCTTCCGTCACCCGCTCCAATTCCTACGCTTATTTTGCCAGCGGCACCCCGTTTGCCGGTCAGTTGCAAACACGGGTGGACGGACGTGCAACCTCCTTTGCCTATTCCTACGACGATTGGCTCCGCGTCACCAATCAAACCGCCTCCGGCTTGTTGTCGGAGCAGAATCTCAGCACTTCCTGGCAATTTGACCCGCGCGGTTATGTAACCAGCTATGCTGAACAATTTGCTGGTACGAACACAGGTTTCCCTACTTCAGTGCTACGGTCATTCGATCCTTACGGCCAATTGGCCACGGAAACGGTCAGCAACGGACCCTCCACCTATGGAGCAAGCCAGACGTGGGATGCCATTGGACGGCGCACCATGTTGAACGTTGCCGGAGGCAGTTATGGTTATGGCTGGCAGGCCGATGGTTCCCTCATCTATGCCAGCAATCCCACCGCCAGTGGCTCTTATGGCTACGACACCGCCGGCCTGCTGACCAACCGGCTGGTATATGGCCGGAACACGGCTATTACTTCGCGGGACGGCGAAGGCCGCCCCCTGACAATTGCCACCACGCTCAACACGTATCCGGAATTAAGTGAAACTTTGGCATGGTCGGGCGATGGCCTGCTGGCGACTCACACGCTGGCCCGAGGCGATTTGATGACTGACCACCGCATTTATTCCTATGCCAGCCAGAGCCGCCGGTTGTCACAGGAACAATTGAATCTTAATGCCAGCACCACTTGGACAAACTCGTTTGTCTATGACCGGGGTGTGGCCGGTGGTCCGGGGGCCTTGACGACTGCCGGACCGATTGGAGCTAGTTTCGGCCTCTGGTGGAGCGGCATCCCCGACGCCTTCTCGCACGTTAACACGGAGACGAATAATTCCATTGGCTTCTTGGCGTATGGGGCCGTCAACGGTCAGTCCACCTTGAGCGCCTGGCTGGACAGCCAGCCCATCCAGATTCTGGATGTCGGCACCAACAACATGCAGTGGCGGACGTTCATTGAACTCTCGCAGGGGGCGCACCAGTTGAAGGTGAGTGCCCTGCATCCCAGCGGCTTTTTCACCGCTTGGGCCACTAACGCGTTTACCAACAACATCCCCAATCAAGTGGCGCACGACGGCTACGATGGCGGCGGGAACATCACCAACCGGGTTTGGGTCAACGCCAGCGGCCTAACCAATCGGATGCAAATCCTTTCGTATGACGCCAAAGGCCGGTTGCATCAGGTCATCGAACTCAACACCAACAATTACGGGTTCATCTGGACGGCCAGTTATGACGCGCTGAACCGGCGGCTGTCCACGACCACGACGCTGGTTTCCAACAATGTGCCCTCGGCGGTGCCGCCGCAGGTGCTCAGCTCCTACTACGATCCGCTGGTGGAATTTTTAGAACTCGGGGTGCAGTTAAATTCCGCTCCCCAAGTGGAGTTTTTGCAGGCGGGAACTTCACCCAGCGTTCAGACGGTCTGGAAACTCTATGGGCCGGATTTGAACGGGGCCTACGGTGGGGAAAATGGCACCGGCGGTCTGGAAGGGGTCTCCCCATATCTTAACACATTTAATCCAGTCATCAGTGACGCTCGCGGCAATGTTTTGGCGGAAGTGACTAATGGCGTGCCCTCCTGGACGCTGGCGCGTCCCACGGGTTACGGTGCCGTGCCCGGCTATCGCCCCGTGGCGTATGGCAATGGGGTGGACCTCGCGCAATCCTGCGTCTTCCGGGGCCGTGAAGTGGATGTCACCGGCTATCACCATTTTGGGATGCGGGACTATGACCCGGTATCCGGTCAGTGGCTCTCGTATGACCCGGCTTGGAATGACCGCGACCCCAACGGCCAAAGTTATTGCGGCGGCGACCCGATCAACGGATTCGACCCCGATGGACGGACAAGCGCCAGTTTGTATCAGACACCCCTCCCCAACATGGCCGCGAATTTCTTCGACCAGGGTGGCAGCGGCGGCATCACGGGCTTGTATGACCAGTCGGCTGGTTTCCGGGCGGCGGTCGGCGAGCTTTTTGGCCCGGCCCAGAACGCTTACGGGCAGTCCAGCCCGGATTTCTCGTTCGGTGATTTCTCGTACAGCGAACGGATGGGGATTCTTGATGTCATCGCTGGTGGGAACCCTGAAACCGACGACATGAGCCCGGACGTGCCAACCCAATCCGCCGGGGCCATGGCGACCGTTGGCAATGCGGTGTTTAACACTGACAACATTAACTTTGCGGCCAATCAATGGAATAACGCGAACTGGCAAAGTGGCATGGGCATTGCCATCAAACTGGCAGCAGGGACTAGCTATGTGGCTAATCGGGCCGATTCGATTGCCAACATGGTTCCTATAGTTGGCGGACTCAAAATGGGCCTTGAAACAGCCCTGAAGGTAGGAAGTGAACAATTGGCAAAACAATTTGGCGAAGATGCTGCAAAAAGCGACCTTAAAATTGCCTCATACAACGAATTGAAAAATGATGCTTCGATACCGGGGCAGGCACATCATTTAAATCAAAATGCGGCTTACAATGAGATCATTCCCACCGGAGAAGGCGTGTCAACGAAACTGGAAGGCAATGCGTTTACTGATGTTGATTCGCCGCATTATAATGCTCATGAATCGTTGGAAGAATTTTGGGATCAATTTCGGCCAGGTGGTGATCGTTATCGGGAATTACCTACAAATCTTGAATACACCCAAGCACTTGCCGATTCATTACAAGCTGCTGGCCTAAGCGAAGCTGAAGTCCAACAGGCTGTGAGGGCAGCAGTTCAACAGCAGTTGGATTATGGCTTGTTGGGCGGAATGTCTGTTCCTCGAATCCCAGGCCGGATTAATCAAGTTGCACGCTGAATGGCAATGAGTTATTTAAATTATATGGAATTAGAATCCAAAATATTTGAGCGTCTCAGAGCGATTGATTGGTTCGCAAATTGCACCCAACCATCAAAAAAGGAATTTGGTTTCACCGTGGTTTGGGTGCCAGATTGGCAGGCAGCTACAAAATGCCTTTCCGATCCAGAATGGGACAACACAATTCTTGAAGCCGGAAATATTCTAACTTCTCACTTGGCGAAAAAATACTCTAGGGAATTTCAGGAGTGGAACAAATTGGTACGCGAGGCTAAACTTAAACTCATTGATTTGTTCAAAGTGGCTGAGGTGTTTCAACAGAAGAACAATCTGAACAAATCCTTTTTAGATTCATTTAAATGGAACATCCTGTCTATAGTGATGGAAGAGACTTACAAGTCGTGCAGGCCACCTATTTGCTTCGCGAATATGCTAGAAGTATACGCTAGTGGTCATTGCGTATGTGGCTGGAGAGGTGAATGGCCAAATGGGAACTTAATGGCAATTTGAAAGGTGAGCATACTGTTGCTAACTCGAATCCTCGTTCGCGATGACATGATTAAAATATTTAAATGCTTCGGGTGTCTGCTCTTTTTTTGCCCGTTGTTGGGTTCAGCGCAATTAACCATCACCGTCTCGCCTCCCAAAATTATCGGCCAGAAATCCCTGGTGAAGCTGGCCATGAAGAACGGTTTTGCATCGGAAGTCGAATCTGCCCGCGCCGTTTGCTTTCTTCTGGACGGTCAGGGCAAAATGATCGGTCAATCTACCAAATGGGTGATTGGTCAGAACCATATTGGCTTAGAACCCCAAGCCGAAACAACGTTCAGCTTCCTCATAACAAATCCCCAGTCGTTCGGGACAACGAACCTGACGGCGAAGGTGTTGTTCAGTCGTGTAACTTTGGAAGGTGGCGAGCCAGTGGATGTGCGGCAATCTGTCAGTGTTACGGCGTCGGCGAAATAGCAAAGCGGTGGGACGTTTCTCGAAGTCGTTTGTGGCTGCCTTTTACTTTTAGATGGCGGTAGTTGTGCGGCCGGATGTCGTCATGAAAATTTTCGTGCGCTGGTTGCAGCCGGGCGTCATTGGTCAGATCAGACTGCTGTTTGCGCTTTAGGGCCGCGCGGCCCATCACGATTGATTGCCCCGGATACGACCCCCAATCAATCGTGGCATGCTCGTTGCCTTTTTCTGCGTTGACGGGCTTGAGTCCTCTTTCGGACGGCCAGGAGTTTTCTTGGAGCCGGATGAGGAAAAGGTGACTGTTAAAAACGCCGCTGCCAACGTAAAAAGTGCCAGCAGAAATGCCAGCAAACCCTATCAGTTGGGAGTAAAATAGAGTTAACAAAAAGCGGTTGGAGTTAAGCTTGACAAAACGCATAAACGCCTTTATTTTCAGGATATCGGTGATGGTTTAAACGGTTGATTTCGAGTGGTTTGTGGCAGGCGAGACGCGTCCGATTCCAACCCTCGCCTCCAGCCCTTTTCATTGGGTTTTTGGAGCCAACCGGCGGCGGAATCCCCCAAAAGCAGCGAATTGCCAACAAACCTGGCCGGGCGCCGCAATCCACGTATTGCCGCCTTTGGCCCGGGGATTGCCGCCAATAGCCCGCTAACCGTAACCGTTCGTCTGGCCTTCAAGCTACGCTCACAACATGACAAAGAACGTGAAGATGACGTATCGGCTGTATCAGAGAAACAATGGAAAATATTACTCGCAGCATAACCGGACCAGCCGGCAGCATTCGCTGCGGACAACGGACCACGATCAGGCCGTACTCCTGCTCCAGGGCTTCAATGAAGGCGACCGCGATGCCCAAGTCAGCCGCGAGGTTGGCCTCGCTTACCTCTCCGTACGGAGCCTGAAGCCAAAAAAAGCACCTGGGCCGGGGGTATTGATCAGGTGCTTGGGACCAAATCCAAAGACACGGACAATCATCCGCGCTGGTCGGTTAAATCCGGGTTGCCGGACTCAGGGATCCGATTTTCAAAATCATCGTGAAAATAATCCACATCCACAAAGTTGGCCTTCCGTTCTAGGTTAAGCGTGCAAATGCCGATAGGGTCACCACGATAACCCGTGCACTTGAACTGATAACGGCACCCAAAGGGCACGAACGTCTTTCCATTCTGCTGGACGATGCGCCAGAGTCCGGCGTTGAGAGAATCACCGCAAAAAACGAAAGAAACCGGAAGAGATAGTGTTAAGAAAAAACTCAGTCGGCCGACGTGTCAGGGGTCGAATCAAAACCAGCCACCAAAGGTCGAATCAAAACCAGCCAGTCCGAGGCGGGTTATTCATATCAGTTTATTCGGTTCATACAAGTGGTTTCGGCGTCAGTTGCACAAATTAATCGAGCGGCCAGCGCGTCTTCGAGCCTTAGCTCGCGCTGGCTGCGGTCGTGGGTTCCGGGACTTTGGGCGGACCGGTTTTGATTTCCCTGGCGGCGGTTGCTCCTTGGTCTTTGAGCCGGTAGCTCCGGCCCTTGATCGCAATGGTCTGGGCGTGCTGGAGGAAGCGGTCCAGAATGGCGGAAGCGCTGGGCACATCCCCCAGGAGCTGGCCCCAGTCTTCGAGGGGCCGGTTGCTGGTCATGATGGTGGCATGATTTTCGTGGCGGCGCAGAATCACTTCCAGCAAATACTCCGCACTGTGCTTGGGCAGGCTTTTCAGCCCCATGTCATCAATGATGATCAAATCCGCCTTGAGGTATTTGCGGACCGTGCGCTCCTGCTGGCTGAAGGCTTCGTCTTTTAAAAAGTCCTGCACCAGGTCGAAGATGGACCGGTAGAGCACCTTGAAATTCATTTTGATGGCCTCGTAGCCGATGGCCTGGGCCAGGTGCGTTTTGCCCACGCCAGGCGGGCCGACGAAGAAAACGTCGGTGGCCTGGCGAATGAACCCGCCCGCCGCCAGTTCAAAAATCTGCTGGCGGTTGATGTTGGGATTGAACTGCCAGTCGAACTCCTCCAGGGTTTTCAAGCGCCGGAAGTCAGCGGCTTGCGTCCGTCGTTTGATGCCCCGCTCCTCGCGTGCGGCCAGTTCATCCTGCAGGATGAGTTCCAAAAAATCCGCATGGCTCAACCGGTTGGCCGCCGCTTCCTGCAACCGGACCGAGAGGGTTTGCTGGAGGCCGGCGAGGCGTAATTGTTTCAAGGTTTGCTGGAGAACTTGGTGGTTCATAAGGGGTTTTCAGGGGGCGTTGGGTGATCCGTGGCTGGGGTAAAGCAATCGGGCATCAGCGCTTGATAGTGGCTCAAATCGCGGATGAGCGGGTGGTGCTGGATGAACTGGAACTGTTCCTGGGCGGTCGGGTGCGTGAGCAGTCCCCGCAATTCCCGCAAGCGCCACACGCCATGCGTCAGGGCCAGCCGGCTCGCGTTTTCCATGTGGGCGGGCGTCTGTTTGGCGGCCAGTTGCAGAAAGCCTTGCAGGACCCGGAGGCCTTCAACCCCGCGCTGTTTCATCATCCCTTCGGCCCAGTCGCCCGACTGCGGGCCGATCAGCCGGGCCCGGTCGAGCAATCACTCCGCCCCGTTTTCAATGGCCGAGCGTTTCCGGGGGTGAATATGCGTCGGATCAGTGCTGAACCGGCCCGGCTCCTGGCGCACATGCAGGGCAATTTGCTCCATGCGGGTGTTGAATATCCGCACCACCCGCAACTCCCACCGCGCCCAGACTTTCCGCCCGACATATTCCGGCGGCACCGAATAATACGTGCGCGCCACTTCCACATGGCCATCCCGGTGAACGGTGCGCGGCGCTTCGTTGAACACCGGAAAGAGCATCGCGGGCAGCGGTCGCAAGTGGGATTGCTCGCGCAGCTTGAAAACCTCCGCCACCTGCAGGCGCGTCGTGCCGTGAATGCGGGGGTCGGCCACCCGGCTTTCCCACTCCTGTAAAAACTGGTTCTCGGCGGCCAACCCGTCAAAATCCCGGCCCTTGAGCGCATTGTCCTGCACATAGTTGATCCCCGATTCAATCTTCCCCTTGTGGCGTGGCGTATAGGATTTGGTGGGCAAAATCACCGTTTGATAATGTTCGGCGAAGGCGATGAGCTTGGGATTAAGCTCGGGATCATACCAGTCCGCCCGCGTGACGGCCGCCCGCAAATTGTCAATCACGACCGTGTGGGGCACGCCCCCAAAAGCGCGAAGCGCATTTTCCAAACACCGGATGAACGTCTCGGTGGTTTGCTGCCAGACCACTTCGCTGTAGCCTTTGCGCGAGTGCGAGAGCACGCCCCGGAAGACGTGGGGACGCCGGCGCCGGCCCTCGGCGTTGATCCAGGCCCCCTGGCCAAAGTCCACCTGCAACTTCCTGGCCCGGTTCACATTCCATGCGCCGCCAGGGCAACGGCTGCGCCGCCCCCAAGCTCCGAACAAACCGCTTCACCGACTGATAGCTGCCTTTGAACTGATAATCCGTGACCAGATCCCGATAAATCCGTTGGGCCGTCAACCCCTGTTCCGCCGCCGCCGCTATCTGCGCCTCCCACACCGCACAATGGCTCTTCCGGCCCGCCCCCGACCCGGGGGTCGAAATGGCGGGTTTTGCCGGCTCCGCCGCCACGCTGGCAGGCACGTTGACCGCCTGCTGCGCACGCAGATATTTGCCGACCGTCTCCCGGTCAAGGTCAAGCTCCCGTGCGATGGCCCGGTTGGACCATCCCGCCTGATGTAATGTTGAGATCGATTGTTGCTGGCTCAATTTGAGTTGGTTCACCAGTCAGGGTCCCATTTTTACGGGAACGTTGACCAATGATTATCTCCTCAAACTGGCTGGTTTTGATTCGACCCTGACTGGCTGGTTTTGACCGTCCGCTGACA
>Ga0181520_10003245_pt1 | contig 28802 bp, 20 predicted proteins | sample PEATcosm2014_Bin_29_FD_132451 | JGI IMG/M metagenome (GOLD analysis project Ga0181520, IMG submission 132451) | Peatland microbial communities from MTU Mesocosm Facility, Houghton, MI, USA - PEATcosm2014_Bin02_30_metaG | ecosystem: Environmental > Terrestrial > Soil > Wetlands > Peat | place...
CAAGAAAAAAGTGCGCGAAGACTCCGGCGTGGGCATCAAGCCCATCTCCATCTTCGGCACCAAGCGCCTGGTACGTTACGCCATCCGCCACGCGCTCGAGTCGGGCCGCAAAACCGTCACCCTGGTCCACAAGGGCAACATTCAGAAGTTCACTGAGGGCGCGTTCCGCGAGTGGGGCTATGAAGTGGCCACGCAGGAGTTCCGCGAGCACATCGTCACCGAGCGCGAGAGCTGGATCCTCGGCAACGTCGACGCCAATCCCAACATCACGGTCGAAGAGAACGCAGCGCTCATCGAACCCGGCCTCGAGTTCGGCAACCAGGCCTTTCGCGACGCACTCTACGCTGAAATCAAAGCCGTGCTCTCGTCCATCGGCAAGACCCACGGCAAAGGCGCATGGAAGTCGAAGATCCTCGTCAACGACCGCATCGCCGACTCCATCTTCCAGCAAATCATCATCCGCCCCGCCGACTACAGCATTCTGGCTACCACCAACCTCAACGGCGACTACATCTCCGACGCCGCAGCCGCGCAGGTGGGCGGCCTCGGCATCGCGCCCGGCGCCAACATCGGCGATGGTTTCGCCGTCTTTGAAGCCACGCATGGAACCGCGCCCAAGTATGCCGACAAAGATGTCATCAATCCCGGCTCGGTCATCCTGTCGGGCGTCATGCTGCTCGACTTCATCGGCTGGAAAGAAGCTGCCAAGCTGATCGAAGATTCAATGGAGAAGACCATCCTGCAAAAGTTTGTCACCTACGACTTTGAGCGCCAAACCGCCGGCGCAACCAAGGTCGGCACCAGCGAATTCGCAACCCGCATCATCGGAAACATGCAAGGACACGGACTAAGGGACTAGGGACTGAGGGACTAGGGAACAATTTTGAAAGGGCACGGCTTTAGCCGTGCCGCAAGAATCCAAATAGGCACCGGGGCTTTAGCCCCTGAGGGACACTCCAACGTCCCCACGGAGAAAACAAATGCGTAAGAAAATAACTATTGTGGGCGCAGGCAATGTGGGCTCCACGGCCGCGCACTGGATCATGGCCAAGGAACTGGCCAATGTGGTGCTGATCGATGTAGTCGAAGGCATTCCGCAGGGCAAGGCGCTCGACCTGCAACAGGCTCTGCCCATCGAACGATCCGATGTGCACATCACCGGCACCAACGACTACGCCGACACGGCCCATAGCGACGTCGTGATCATTACGGCCGGCCTTCCCCGCAAACCCGGCATGAGCCGCGACGACCTGCTGCACACCAACTACAAGATCATGTCCGACGTGGTCTCCAAGGTTGTCGAGTATTCGCCGGAAACTATCCTGATCGTCGTCTCCAACCCGCTCGACGCCATGGTGCAGACCGCTTTTCGTCAGTCGGGCTTCAACCGCGAGCGGGTTCTGGGCATGGCCGGCATCCTGGACTCCGGCCGCTTCAAGTTTTTCATCGCTCAGGAATTGAACGTGAGCGTGAACAACATGAGTTGCCTGGTTCTGGGCGGCCACGGCGACACCATGGTCCCGCTGGTCGGCCACACCACCGTCGCCGGCATTCCGATCACCGAGTTGCTTTCAAAGGAGCGGATCGACGCCATTGTGCAGCGCACACGCGACGGCGGCGCTGAAATCGTCAAGCATCTCAAGACCGGCAGCGCCTACTACGCTCCGTCGGCCGCCGCGGTCGAGATGGCCGAGGCCATTCTCAAGGACAAGAAAAAGGTGCTTCCCTGCGCCGCCTACCTGCAAGGCGAGTACGGCATCAATGGCTACTTCATCGGTGTTCCCTGCAAGCTGGGCGCGGCCGGACTCGAGAAGATTATCGAGATTAAGCTGACTGACGAAGAAGCAGCAGCACTCAAGAGAAGCGCCGCTGCTGTAAAGGAACTCTGCGACGTCATAGGCGTTTAGTACTACAGTTGTAAATCGGAAATTTCGGAGGGAGCAGGGGGTTTCAACCCCCTGAAAGAGGACAAAATAGCGCGGCCTTCAGGCCCGGGCCGTCGTCCCTTTTCTGCAATCGGGAACAAGTACGACTGTAGTACTGGCACACACCAGAAGAAAAGCGGCGCATTTGTGGACTCGAATCGAATCCTCAAATGCACCGCCTTTAAATCTCCTATCGGTTTTCGCCGCCGGTCCGGCTTTGCCTCAGGCCACTCTCAATCCATCGACATGCTGAGCTGATGCCGCACATCCGCGCCGCGGACCCAAAAAATCACGTCGGTCGCAATATTCGATGCGTGATCGGCGATCCGCTCCAGATTCTTCGCTATCAGAATGCCCTTCATCGCCTGCTGCGTAAACTCCGGCTTTTCTTCGATCAGCTTGAGCAGGTCCGCGTGGGCGCGGCGATTCATGCGGTCGATATCGTCGTCCATCTCGCGCACCGACTCCGCCAGTTGCGCATCGCCGTCCAGCAGCGCTTGCACCGCCGACCGGATCATGCGCCCGGCAAACTCACCCATGGCGGCAAAGTCGACCGGCAGGTCAACCTCCTCCATGTTCAGGGTCTCCTTGGTACGGCGCGCAATGCCCATCGATTGGTCGCCGATCCGCTCCAGGTCGCCGTTAATCTTGATCACCGCCAGGATGAAGCGCAGATCGATGGCCATGGGCTGCTCTTTGGCAAGCAGCTCGTAAGCCATCTCATCCAGCTCGCGTTGCGCGGTGTTGATGGCGGTCTCATTCTGCTTGACGTATTTGCACAGGCCCTTGTCGCGCTGCAGGTAGGCATCCACCGCAGTTTCGACCGCTTGTTGCGCAAGCGCGGCCATCGCCATGAGCTTGTCCTTCAGTTCGGACAGTTGCTGGTGAAAGTGAATGCGCGGCACGGCTGTTTCTCCCCGATGCGATTATTGTGCATCACGCTATTGTGCACCATGCAGTGTTACAGGACGGCAAAATTCCGGCAATGCACCAGATTGGTCACACCGAGTCCACCGGAAAGGTGACGCCCCATCGAAATTTGTCCCGATACGAATTAGACGTTTCGCGCCGGGAATGGCTTCAATCCTGCTCACAGCCGCGGGCCGGGCGATCGCTAGAGCCCGCCTGAAGGCTCAAGACGCATCGGCTCGATCTTGCCGAGCAGGAAGATATATGCGGTGATTCCGATGGCCAGATAACACGCCGCCACACCAAAGGCCCACGCATACGAGTGAAAAGCTGTCACCATGTATCCGGTAAGAATCGGTGCGCAGATTCCCGAAATCTGATTCGAAAGATTGATAATTCCGCCCACCTTTCCCACGTCGTTGCGGCGCGCAATCAGCGACGGAAGCGACCAGCCCACCGGCGCGGCCGCCGACAAGCCGCCGATGGAAATACTGATCCAGATCAGAGCCCGCGTGGGCGTTTGCGCATGGGCCGCGCCCAGCAGCCCCAACCCGCAGGCGGTGCCTCCGATAAGAATGGCTTTGCGAACGAGATTGGCGTTCCAGCCGCGCTGAATCAGAAAATCGACCAGCCAGCCGCCCGCCACAATGTCCGTAATCGTTGCGAAGATCCACGGCACGCTGGTGTACAGAAACGAATGAAGCAGATCGATGTGCAAAGCAAAAGAGAGATAGCTCGGTAGCCATGTAAGCAACAAATAGAAAACGTAGTTATAGGAACCGAAGCCAATAGCCAGACCCAGCACCTTTCGCTCGATCAGAAGACGGCCCAGGGACGTTTGCCCGTCACCCAGGGCCCTGTGTGTATCGGCGCCGCCGGCAGTTTCTTCAATGAAGTTCCGTTCCACGCCGCTCAGTTCAGGATCCTCTTCCGGGTCCTTGTAGACTCGCCAGAAATACACGAAATAGGCGGCGCTGATAACACCGGTGAGCGCAAAGCTCCATCGCCAGCCTGCGAACAGCAACGCGATTCCGATAATGGGCACGCCGATTGCCGAAGAGAACTTGGCTGCCGCATCGAACATAGCCGTAGCCAGGCTGCGCTCCTGCGGCGGGAACCAAAGTCCAACAGCCTTGGCATTGGCGGGAAAAGTGGGCGCCTCGCCTACGCCCAGCAGAAGTCTGGCGCCAAACAGTCCGCCCAGATTCGGAGTCGCCGCGGCCGCGAAAGAAGCAACACTCCACAGGAAGATGCCGACCCGTCCCACGCGCTTGACGCCAAACTTATCCAGCAGTACGCCTATAGGTAACTGGCATGCGGCATACGTCCAGCTGTACGAGCTTGAGAGATAGCCGAAAGCTATGTTCGAGATTCCAAACGTGGCGATAAGCGCGTCATGCGAAACGGAAAGATTCACCCGGTCAAAGTAGTTGACGAGCACGCCAATGCCGAGCAGCCACGCAATCCGCCAACGGCGTCTGGGTACGTTTTCCTCAATCCCGAGGTCCGGAGTCGCCAACAGTTCCCTCTTTTCAGCGGCCTTGAATCACATCGTTTTCGAGCGTGCCGATGGGGTCGATCGTAATGCGAATCGAGTCTCCGCTCTTCAGGGTAAAGGTGTCCGGAGGGACGATCCCGGTGCCGGTCATCAGAAATGCGCCGAAAGGAAAGCTGTTGTCGCGGAACAAATAGTCAACCAGCGTCGCCGGGGCGCGCTTCAACCCGGCAAGGGTAATTTCGGCGGAGAAAGCAACAGCGCCGCCGCGCACAATCTCCATGCGAATCGGCGTAGTGGCTGGCAACGGCTCGGAGCCGATCAGTACGCAAGGGCCCAGGGCGCAACTGCGGTCGTAGGCTTTAGCCTGCGGCAGATACAGCGGATTCTCTCCCTCGATATCGCGCGAGCTCATGTCGTTGCCGACCGTGTAACCGATGATCTGGCCGCGATCGTTGGTGAGCAGCGTAAGTTCCGGCTCCGGCACATTCCACTTTGCGTCGCTGCGGATGCGCACGTGGCTTCCCGGCCCCGCGACGCGGCTGGCCGTGGCCTTGAAGAACAGCTCCGGCCGCTCCGCCGAATAAACGCGATCGTAGAAATCGCCGCCGCCGGCAGACTTCGCCTCTTCCATGCGCGCGCTGCGGCTGCGGTAATACGTGACGCCGGCAGCCCACACCTCCTGGGTGCCAATCGGCGCCAGGATCTGCGCCGACGAGAATTCCGCGCCAGCTTCGCCATCGGCAACGACGGACTGAAGATACGCATGAAGGTCGTCGTGCATGACAAGCGCGTCCCACGAGTTCTCGGCAACATTGTAGTAACTGCCGTCGTGTTCGACGTAAGCTCCATTCGTGGTGCGATAGAGTTTCACGCGGGTCTCTCCAGTTTCGCAATAATCTTGTCTACATCGTAGACGCATCCGCCCCAGACGCCTCCGCTGACCTCGACCAGCGCGGCCCACAACCTCGTATCGTCGGGCAGATCCGGATGCGACCGCAAATCCGCGCGCGGTTTCCGCTCCGCCAGCCGGCGCGTGCCTTCCTCCGCGCCGAAAATTCCTTGCGTGTCGCCAACCAATTGAACCGAGCCAAGAAGCGACTTGCGATCGATGACAATCTCAATCATGTCGTCCTCAAGAACCTTGCCGATCGGTCCGCCGGCCAGCGCCTCCGGCGAGATATGCCCAATGCATGCTCCCGTCGACACGCCGCTGAAACGCGCATCGGTGAGCACAGCCACGTGCTTGCAATGCGCCAATGCCTTAAGTGCCGCGGTGATCTGATAGATCTCCTGCATCCCCGCGCCCTTGGGCCCTCCACAGATGAGGACAATCACGTTGCCCTCGCCAATCTCGCCTGATTTTATCGCCTTGATCGCCGCTTCTTCCGTCACAAACACCCGTGCCGGACCCACATGACGAAACACCTGGTCCTCGCCAATCAGCGATGGGTCGATCGCGGTACTCTTCACCACCGACCCCTCCGGCGCAAGATTGCCAATGGGGAAACAAACCGTCGACGTAAGCCCGCGCGCTCGCGCGCCATCGGGCGACATGATCACATCGTCTGGATCGATCCCGTCCCGCTCCCGCAAAACCCGCCGCAGTTCCCTGCGTCTTGGGCTCTGCTTCCACCAGTCCAGGCAGGTGTCCAGCGTTTCTCCGGAGACGGTCTTCACCCTGGTATCGATCAGTCTGGCCTCGCGCAGATGGAGCATCACTTCAGGCACGCCGCCAGCCAGGAATACCTGCACCGTGGCAAAGTTGCGCGGCCCGTTGGGGAGCGCGTCCACCAGCCGCGGCACCAGGCGGTTCACCTCGATCCAATCCCGAGCCACCGGCGCCTGCAAGCCCGCTGCGTAGGCAATGGCCGCCAGGTGAATCAGCAGGTTCGTCGATCCGCCGAAGGCCGCATGCACCACCATGGCGTTATAAATGGCCGCGGGCGTAAGCACATCGCGGACTCCGAGGCCAAGCTGGTGTAGCCGCAGCATGGCGCGAGCCGAGCGCCTCGCGGCGTCGAGCCAGATCGGTTGTCCCGAGGGCGCAAGGGCCGTATGCGGCAGTGAGAGCCCCAGCGCCTCGCCAACCACTTGCGATGTTGCCGCGGTGCCCAGAAACTGGCACCCTCCGCCCGGCGACGCGCAGGCCCGGCAGCCCACCTCGGCCGCATGTTCCAGCGTGATTTGGTCATGAGCGAAACGCACGCCGATGGTCTGTACCTTCCCCGCATCCTCACCCGATTCCGGCAGCAGCGTCACGCCCCCTGGCACCAGCACCGCGGGCTTCTTGCCGGACGATGCCAGCGCCATCATCATGGCAGGCAGGCCCTTGTCGCAGGTGGCAATGCCAATCGTTCCTTTGCTCGTCGGCAGCGAGCGCATCAGGCGGCGCAGTACCACCGCGGCGTCGTTGCGAAAGGGCAGCGAATCCATCATCCCGGTGGTGCCCTGCGTACGGCCGTCGCACGGATCGGTGCATGCCCCCGCGAACGGCGTGGCGTGCAGAGACTTCAACTCACGCGCGGCTTCGGCCACCAGCAGGCCCACCTCCCAGTGGCCGGTGTGAAAACCAAGCGCGATGGCCTCGCCGTTTTCAGCCCGCATGCCGCCATGCGTGCTCAGAATCAGGAACTCGGGGTCAAGCAGCCGAGTGGGATCCCAGCCCATTCCCGCGTTTTGAGTCAAGCCGAACAGGTTGCCGGAGGGCGCGGTAAGCAGCATCTCGGCCGTCAGGGGAAGCACGCCGGCCGGGCCTGGAGCGTGTGTCGCGACCCCAAGCAGCCGCGCGTCGTCCGTCTCCAATATCGAACTCAGTGGAATGTCTGCGATGAGGAAGTCCTTTCCGCTGTCCAGTATAGCGGACACGGCATAACTTCCGGCTGGCGCCCGCTGCTCAGCGGAATGCTTGAATCCGATGTGCCTGGCGGCGAATCGCCCGGTCCATGAGTGAGTCCACATCCTGAGTTTGCGGACCAACAAGGCCGCCAGCGCCCACTGAGTCTCCCGAGCAGCAGAGTCGAACGCATCGCTCCGGTGCTCGCGCGCAAGTCCTGCCATAAGCGCCAACTCAGCCCCGGCAATTATTCTGAAATGTGACTGAAGCCCCACACATACAAACCAGGACCCCGCTTCGGAAGAGTTTTCTGCGATCCACTCTCCGATGGCTTGCCATCGCTCTAGTGCTTCTATGGTCGCTTGCCGCGTTGCTGCTCGTGGCCGCGCGCTGGATCGACCCGCCGACAACCGCGGTGCACATCGAGCGCCGTCTGCAAGCCTGGATTCACCGCAAGCCCTATCGCCAACGCTACACATTTGTTCCGTTGAGCCAAATCTCGCCCGATTTCCAGCATGCCGTCATCGCCGCGGAGGACGCGCGCTTCTACCAGCACCACGGATTCGATTGGCACCAGATCCAGATCGCTGCCGAAGACGATATGGAAGGCGGACGCTCGCGCGGAGCTTCCACCATCACCCAGCAACTGGTAAAGAACCTGTTGTTCGGAACCGGCCGCTCCGTCCTCCGCAAGGGCGCGGAGTTCACGCTGGTGCCGGTAGCCGAATTCGTCCTCGGCAAGCAGCGCATTCTGGAGCTCTACCTCAACGTGGTTGAATGGGGCCCTGGTATTTATGGCGCGGAGTCGGCGTGTCGCACCTACGACGGAATCTCGGCGCGGAATATCGGCCGCGAACAGTCGGCGCGGCTCGCCGCAATTCTGCCCGCTCCCCTGAAGCGGCGGCCCGACCGCATGAATCGCTACAGCGCCCTCATCCTCGAGCGAATGCGCCAAATGGGTTGGTAACAGTCCCCCACCGGCTTCGCCGACCCGCGGGGTATGAAACCTTTGCTTGGCAATGCCGCCGCCAACTCGCCATGTCCGCGAAGCGGACGCTAACTTGCTGAATTTATTCCCAAAATCCTCGCCGCACCCTCCCGCTAATCATTCAATCCAGGTCCATTCGACACCCTGTTTCTTATTAGAGATCGACTGGCTGCCCCAGGTCCGGGGTCCCCGCGGACGGGTCTTTGTCCGTGGGGTGGAGATCTCGCTTTTGAGACCTGGGAAAGCAACACAATCGATCACAAACATCGACTGCCTGCTATCGCCGCGCTAAACCGCATCCCGCGTATAAACCCCATTCAACAGCCGCAAAATCCCCAGCGGATTCCCATTCTTCAACTCATCCGGCAACGCCGCCTGCGGAAAATCCTGGTAGCACACCGGCCTTGCAAAGCGATAGATGGCCTGCGTGCCCACAGACGTCGTGCGGCTGTCGCTCGTCGCCGGATACGGCCCGCCATGCACCATCGCGTGGCAAACCTCCACTCCCGTCGGAAATCCGTTCACAACAAGCCTTCCCGCCTTGCGCTCAAGAATGGCAACCAGGTCGGCCGCGCCCACAATGTCACTCTCGGTTCCATGCAAAGTCGCCGTAAGCTGTCCTTCCAGCGACTGCGCCAGCTCAATCAGTTCCTCCCGGTTGCCATAGCGGATGATCAGCGCGCTGGGTCCAAAAATCTCCTCCGTCAGCTTCGGCTCGCGCAGCAGATCGCTCCCGCTCACCTCGAACAAAGCCGGTGGCGCCTTCACGCTGCCGGCAGACTCCGGCGCAGCCTGCGCCAGAACTGCAACTCCGCCCGCCTGCCCGCGCTCCGCCACAAGAGCTTTGTAGCTCTTGTAAATTCCCGCCGTCAGCATGGGCGCGGCAGAAGCCTTTTTCACGCGCTCCTCAAGGCCCGCGACCAGCGCGTCGGCATCTTCATTGCGCGGCAGAAACACCAATCCCGGTTTGGTGCAGAACTGCCCTACGCCCAGCGTGAACGATCCGAACAAGCCTTCGGCAATCTGCGCCGCGCGTGTATGCAATGCCTCTTGTAGCACGATAAATGGATTCGTGCTACTCATTTCCATATAGCACGGAATGGGCTCCGGCCGCGCCGCCGCCAGTTGCATCAAAGACCTGCCGGCCTGCAGCGATCCCGTAAATCCAACTGATTTCACGCTCGGATGCTCCACCAGCGCCGAGCCCACCACCGAGCCCGAACCGAAGATCAACGCAAAGACTCCCGCCGGCAGCCCGCATTCTTTCACGCACTTCGCAATTACCTGCCCCACCATCTCGCTCGTGCCTGGATGCGCCGAATGCGCCTTCACGATCACCGGATTTCCCGCCGCCAGCGCCGATGCCGTATCTCCGCCGGCTACGGAAAACGCCAGCGGAAAATTGCTCGATCCAAACACCGCAACCGGCCCAATCGGCCGCAACACCGAGCGAATATCGGCACGTGGCAGAGGCTTCCGCTCCGGCAGTGCGGGATCGATGCGCGCCATGGCCCACGAACCCTCTTCGACCACCTGCGCAAACAGCCGAAGCTGATTGACCGTGCGCCCCACCTCTCCCTGCAACCGCCCCACCGGCAGCGCCGTTTCGTGATGTGCGCGATCCACCACCTCCGCCGTAATGGCCTCAATGCCCGCCGCGATGTGACGCAGAAACTTGGCCCTCTCCGCGCCAGACAATTTGCTGTAGGTCGCGAAAGCATCGTCGGCCACCCGCGCCGCCAGATCGACATCGTCCACCGAAACCGAACGATAAACTGGCTCGAGGCGAGTTCCGGCAGCAGGGTCCATCCCATGGAACGCCGCTCCAGTCCCCTCGCGCGGTTCGCCATTCACAATCGATTGCCCATGCAACATAATCCACTCCAGTTGGGGAAGAATCGGCATCCACCTGAAATCAGTTTACCCAACCTGCCCCGCCTTCTATTCGTGGTATTCCCGGCGCGTCACTTGCTATCACCCTCCCCGGCAAGCGAAAGTAAACACAGCATGGCTCAGGCATTTCGCTCAACGCCCGTTCTGACGCCGGAAGGCCTTCGCGCCGGCGCACTCGGCCCCGTCGAAACGCTGGCCCAATCTGTCTCCGCCATGGCCCCCAGCACCTCGTCGTCATTGACGATTCCGCTGGTCTTCGCGCTGGCTGGCAACGCCACATGGTTTGTCTATCTGCTGGCCACCGGCGCCACTCTGCTGGTCGGCTTCTGTGTCAGCCGGTTTGCCCGTCTCTCCGCCTCACCCGGCTCCCTCTATTCCTACACTGCGAATACCTTGCCGCCGTTCTTCGGTGTCACGGCAGCGTGGGCTCTGCTGTTGGCCTATCTTGCCACCGGCGCGTCCGTCGCTGGCGGAGCACTTTATTATGCCAACCTGTTTTCCGAGCAGTTCTTTCACTCCGCGCCGCCTGCGCTCTTTACGCTCACCATCGTCTGCGGCGTGGCCGGATTCATCGCCTATCGGGATGTGAAACTCTCCGCCGAGCTGATGCTTTGGATCGAAGTATTCTCCGTAAGCTTCATCCTGATTGTGCTGGCTGTCCTCGTGTTCCGTTTCGGATTTCAATTCGATCTGGATCAGCTCAGGTTGAAGGGCGCGTCAATCTCCACGCTCGGACCAGCGCTTGTGCTCTCCATGTTCAGCTTCGTGGGATTTGAAGCCGCCACCACTTTGGGCGGCGAAGCGCGCGAACCGCTCAAGACCATTCCTCGCGCCGTTCTCCAATGCGCCATTCTTGCCGGCGCCTTCTTCATGTTGTGTTCGTACAGCGAGGTGCTGGGCTTCCGCGGCCAGTCTTCGCAACTCAGCGATTCCACCAGCCCGCTGCATCTTCTCGCCACCAAAGCGGGCGTCTCGCCGCTCGGCGTGGCCATCGACATTGGCGCCGCCGTCAGTATGTTTGCCTGCGTCCTGGCTTGCACCACGGCAGCCGCGCGCGTGCTTTTGCGCATGGCGCATGGCGGCCTGCTTCCTGCCGCCCTTGAACGCACCGGCGAACGCCATCACACGCCGGGCGCCGCGGTTGCCCTGTCTGCGGCTCTCATGTTTGCCGCCACTGCCCTTTTGGCCTTCGGCGGCCGCACCGGCTCTGAAATGTACGACCTGCTCGGCTCCCTCTCAGTCTTCGGATTCCTCACCGTCTATGCGCTCGTAGCCCTCGCGCTTCCCTTCGCGCGCCGCGCTCTGGGCCAGCATTCACACCTCGTCGCCATCGTCAGCATCTTCACCGTCGTCGTCATGATCCTGATTGCGATCTTCGACCTCAGGTCTGCGTCCGATCCGGCGCACGCCCGGATTCCCTGCATCTATCTCGGATACATTGCCGCCGGCATTGCCTGGTATGCCCTGCGCCGCAAAAAGTCCGTTGCATTGGTAGGCTGAGGCTTCACGGCTGCTCCTCGGTATCCGGCTGCAACACCAGCAAGAGAACAACTCCAACGACAACAAAGTTCCGGAAGGCCGCTTCCTCTCCGTTCCACTTAGGCGACTGCCACATCAGAAACCATTCTCCGCCCACTGAAAGAAAAGCCACCAGCCACATCAGCAGAGAAAGCGTCAGCGCCATCACCGGCACTCGTTTCGCCGCGTTGAATTCTGCCGGTGTCCGCCGAATGACGCTCAGCAGCCGTGCAAATCCCCACCACAACAGAATCGCCGTAGCCATCTCCCATAAAACGATGCTCCAGTAAAACGCCCAATGCCACGCCGGCGATGGCATCGCCCGCCACATTCCGTTATTGCCCGGAAAAGTCGTGTCCATCGACAGCACGTGGCGCGCAAACTGCAAATTCGAATTGGGATCTGTCAAATTGTTGAAGATAACCAGCGCGTAGAACAGCCCGAGACCCGCCAGCAGCAACATCTTTGCGGTACGTGTGATCATGAGTTCAGCCTCACGGGAAAAATCTGCCTGGATTCTTGCGCCAGTCGCAGCCAACGCTGTGGAAAACTCGGCCTCGTTGCTCATGCTAGCTGGCTCTCCTTGATTTCAGAAGTAAAATCTCTCCATACGAATACTCTTTCGCGCTTCAGCTCGATCCTCAAGTCCGCCTCCTCCAGAACCCCAGATCTTTACGTGATCCTTACGCCCGACTGGATATCCTTCCTGTGCCTGCAGATTCCGAAAGAGTCGGCCACGGCTCCGTCGGCACTCTTATTTGTCCCACCTTTTCCACTCTTTTTCCAGAGTCCCGGTGAGCCAGACATCGCATTCAGTTACGCTGTTATTAGTCCCTTTTAAAAATTCACTGGAAAGCCCACTTCGAGGTGAGCCAAATGAAAAACGCCAAGCGTGTCTTCCCCTCTGCATCTTCCCGGTTGCTGGCCATCGCGGCAACCGTTGCGCTGTGTTGTGGTTCGTTGTATTCGCAGCAGACGCTAGGCGGCATTACCGGCGAAGTTTCAGACCCTTCGGGCAGTGTCATCTCCAGCGCCACCGTCACGGTAATGTCGGAGCAGACTTCGATGACCCGCGACACCACGACAAACTCCACGGGCGGATACACGTTCGTGAATCTGCCCATCGGGACTTACACGCTCACCTACGCGGCAGACGGATTCATCGTCCAGAAGACGCAGCATATTGCCGTGCAGGCAGACCGCACCGCCACCGTGAACGCCTCTCTCAAGCTGGGTGGCAAGACCGAGACAATCGAAGTGGAAGCCACGCCGCTAATGAATGCCGTCGACACCACCAACGGCTACGTGATGGATACGCAGCAGATCGATGCGGCGCCTCTGCCCACCGGAAGCTTCACGGGTCTGGCTATTGAGTCTACCGGCGTGAGCGCCGAGCTTTCCGGAGGCACCGGCGCAAATTCGGGCCTGGGCAATGCCCCCATCTGGGCCAATGGCCAGCGCGACACCAGCAACAGCTTCTCGCTCAACGGCGTGGATGCCAGCAACCTCTTTAACGGCAAAAGCACCAGCCAGGTGGAATCTTACCGCGTTGTAAACAACACCGGCCAGGCCAATAACGCAGGCGGCGGAGTCGTGCCCAGCAGCGCCTCCGTTTATCTGGCCATTGGCAACGCCATTCCGACGCCGGCGCCGGAGACGATCGCCGAAGTTCGCGTGAACGCTTCAATGTATGACGCACAACAGGGCTCCAGCAGCGGCGCTCACATTGACATGAGCACCAAGTCGGGTACCAACGTTTTCCATGGCGGGCTCTATATGCATCGCGGCACCAACTGGATCAATGCAGCGCCTTTCTTCTTCAAGAAAGACGCCAACATTCCGGCCGCCGACAAGAATCCGCAACTGCATCGTTACACGGCGGGCGGCGAAATCGGAGGCCCGATTATTAAAGACAAGCTATTCGGATTCGCCGGCTATCAGCACTTGCACGTCTCCGACCAGGAGACCGGAGATGAGCTTTTGGTCGTGCCTCCCGGATTGAGCGATACCAACCGAACTCCTGGCGGTTTGGCCGATATTACGAATAACAATTGGACCGCCAGTGAGGGCACTTCAGGCATGACTACCAGTTCAGCCGCCTGGTCATCTAACCCTGTCGGCCTCGCGCTCTTCACAATGAAGTCGCTGCCCGGCGAGCCGGGAAACTGGCTGATTCCAAACCAGAATGCGACCGGGACCCCCAACGTCTTCTCACCCTACAACGCGTTCCTGCCCGGCACGGCCACCTTCATCTCCGATCAGGCAGTCGCAAATCTCGATTGGAATGCAAGCCCCAAGGACACGCTCGCCGCAAAATATTATTACCAGCATGATCCCAGCTCTTCGCCATACGCTTACTCCAACGTACCCGGATTCACCGAACACATGGATGCCGGTTCAATGGTCTGGTCGCTTAACAACGTCCACACCATCGGCACAAGTCTCAGTATCTCGGAAACGGTCGGCTTCCTCCGCGAAAAGAGCTACAGCACCAACGACCAGCCTTTCACCCCGGCGCAGGCGGGAATGAGTTCCGCTTTCGGAAACTATTTCCCCGGCTTCACAATCAACGATGCCATCGGCGACGCCTATGACTCGCCAACCGGGCCACTCTACGGGCTCACTGCTCCGTCGCTATCCATCGGGCCGGATGCCGCCTCGCAGGGAGCCAACACCGGCCTGTTTCAAAATCGCATCATGCCTTCGGCCACGGCCGTCTGGAGCAAAGGACGACACTCGCTCAGCTTCGGCGGCAGTTGGTCCTATACTCAGTTGAATGTCCGCGATAAGCGCACTGGCACGGGCAACGTGGCATCGCCGGATTTTGTCGCTTTCTCCAACAATTGGGTCACGCCCTATTCCACGCAGAACTTTACTGCAACTACTTTCCTGCAAGGCAACGCCGACCGCTACTACCGCGCCAACAGCACCGGCCTTTTTGTTCAGGATAAGCTTCAAGTGAAACCCAACTTGAGCATAACTGCCGGCGTGCGCTACGACTGGGATGGTGGACTGAGAGAGAAATACGGCAATCTCTTTAACTTCGATCCTTCGCAATACAGTTACGATGCCGGCTCGGACACCATTACTAACTCAGGCTTCGTCATCGCCGGCAACAATGCGAACCCAACCAAAGGGATAAGCAACACCACTCTCACCGGGCGCCAATGGGGCATCGCTCCCCGCTTGGGTGCTGCCTGGCAGCCATCGCTATTCCACGACAAGGTTGTAGTCCGCGCCGGCAGCGGCTTTTACTACGATCGCGGCGAGTTATTCACCTACCTCTCGCCTGGCTATGCGGCTGGCGAAATCGCCGGAGGCCCCTTCGGCTCCGTGCAGACAGAACCGTTTGTCAACCAGCAACACTGCCCATACAGTTCTTCCTACAACAGCGCAAACCCCACTTATCTTTATCTCTTCTACATTCCCATCTGCGGTGGCAACGGAATTACGGGCACTGTCGACAATTCGATCTACAACCTGGCAACGCCCTGGGGCACCACGCGTTCGGCGCCGCCATCCAACCCCAAAGCCTCCGACATTGCCAATTATCTGCCCAATGCCGCTGCCATCATCGACGGCACCGTCAACGGCTCCAATGCCGATCAGCCTTTTGCCCTCGGCGTCTACAACCGGGGAAACAAATTACCCTACAGCATTAACTTCACGCTGAATGTCCAGTACCAGCCGCGCAACGATCTTATGATCGAGATCGGTTACGTCGGCAATCTGGGCCGTCATCAGATCATTCCAGTACCATTTAACCAGTCCCAAATTGCCACGCAATCCAACCCTACCCATCCCGGCGGTTTGGCCACGCAGTCCTTTAGCTATGGCTATACCGTCTTGGATCCAAACACGTACTTTCCCGAGTGCGTCAACGATCCAACCGAGGCGAACTGCAGTTACGGCACCATGCTCAATAACTACGAAGGCGGAAACGTGGACCTCCGCGTCCCCTACATCGGTTACTCATCCGAGTCCGAGTCCTACACCGCCGCCGGCATCTCTGCCTATCATGCCCTTGAAGCCCACTTGGAAAAGAAGCTCAGCCATGGCCTTCAGGCAGGAGTTTCCTACACCTTCTCCCACGCAACCGATGAACAGAGCGGCTTGGGGCTCTTTTACAACGGCAACAACCCGACCAACCTGCGCGGTGGCTACGGATCGTCCGATTTCGACCGCACCCATGTTCTCAACTTCACTTATAGCTACACACTGCCTAAGTTAGTCGACGAAAGTACGCTGGCTGGAAAGCTGCTGGATAGCTGGTCTTTGAATGGGATCACTATCTTCCAAAGCGGCCAGCCTTACAGCATGATCGACTACTCTGGCGCTGTCGGCAGCATCTACTACAGCACATTCAACGGCATCACCAACCCGATCGTTCCCCTGGCGCCGGGGTGCACGCGGAAGACCGCCCTCACTGGCCAAAATGGCGGCTACTATAACCCCTCGACCGGTCAGGGCACGGCTTTGAAAGCCTCTTGTTTCGACATTCCAATCCTCTCTCCCGGTACCGGCGGCGTTCCTCAGGGAGACAACTTTGAAACCGGCTTTATCTCCGGTGAACGTAATATCTTCCGCCAGTCCTGGCAGAAGCGCGCCGACGCGTCTCTGGTTAAGGAACTGCCCATCCACGAGCATTACATCCTTCGCTACACCTTCGAAGCCTATAACTTCACCAACACCACCAGCTTCGACATTCCGCAGAATAATGTGAATCAAAACCAGGGCTTCAACAACGTTCCCGTTGCGGTCGCCTCCACTGCGGCTGCGCAACCCACAGGGTGTGGCACATCGAACCCTCTGCCCGGCGGTCTTTATAACTGCCCTTCCGGTCTCGGTATCGTGAAGCACACCATCGGCGCGCCGCGCCAGGTCCAAATGTCCCTGCACTTCGACTTCTAGCCGCAATTTCCAACAACAAAAGAGGACGGCTCCCATCCTTCCTTCGGAGCCGTCCTCTTCTTCTTGTATCTATCCCTTCAGACCCGCTTCACTCTTCCCCGATATCCTCATTCCAAATCTCTGCATGATTTGCAATATACCCTTCCAGCAACTCCCTGCACGCGCGGCTGTCCAGATCGATCACTTCCACGCCGTTTGCACGCAACCAGTCGAGGCCGCCGGCAAAGTTACGGCTTTCGCCCACCACCAGCTTTCGAAAGCCAAACTGCCGCACCAGTCCGCTGCAATACCAGCAAGGCGCCAGCGTCGTCACCATCACCAGGTCGCGATAACTGCGCTGCCGGCCGGCTCGGCGAAAGGCATCGGTCTCTCCATGCGCGCTCGGATCGCCCTGTTGCACGCGGCGGTTGTGGCCCCGGCTCAACAACTCTCCAGCGCGCGTAAAGATCGCCGCCCCGATTGGAATGCCTCCCTCGTCCAGGCCCGCCCGTGCCTCTTCAAGCGCCACCGCCAACATTCGTTCGTACAACCCAGCCTCCGCCACAAAGTCCCTCGCAGTTCAAGCGTAAACGTTACCGTAAACCATCGGTCTAGGTCTCTGACCGCTTGTGGTTGTACCAGGCTGTATCGACATATACAGGTCACGTAAACACTTGATAAATAATCAAATTGTTATCCTGAGCGAACGGGACCCCAAGCGCTTCTCAGCTTGGGGGTGGTGAGTCGAAGGATCTTCTTCTGTTTTTCAATAAACTTCGAAGACAGGACCCTTGCCAGAATCGTCCCCCGGCGCGCCGATGACAGAAAAAGAGTGCAACCTCTCGGCGATGGCGGCTGAGCGCCAACGCACAGCAGGCCGTCTCGTGCCCCTGTGTTAAAAGTTTGCCGGAAGAACCGGACCTGCACTCAACCTTCTTGCAGCGCCTGAACTTCGTCTTCAGCAGCCTCGGCTCCTTCACGCGCCTCAGTTGCGGCAACCTCGTGCACAGCCTCCTCCGGCGCCTCAGTTGCTGGAGCTTCGTGAGCGACCGCTTGCTCAGCCTCCTCCGGCGCTTCAGTTGCGGAAACTTCCTGAACAGCAGCTTCCTCCGGTACCCCAGTTTCGGAAACTTCGTGCTCGGCCGCTTCCACGCTTTCCTCCGCTGCCCCAGTCGTGGAAACTTCGTGAGCGGCGTCCTCCGGCGCTGCTGTGGGCTCCTCGACAGGGTTCAGATATAAAGTTAATTGCGTTAAAGCATCAAAGAGCTTCTCCATAAGCTCTTTCCGAGTTCGTGCACTCTCGAACTCGCGGGTGACTTCAGTGAGATCTTTCTTGGCCTGTTCTAGCGCACTTTTATAGACATCGATGGACATGTTCTCTTACCTCAAGAGGAACAATACCACCGGGCAAACACATCTCCAGGTCCCCACAATTAAATTAACTATAAATATGTAGAAAGCGTTCGCCGTTAATCGGCGAGATGCTCTTCACTCCGCCAATCGACAGCGCTCAAGACTCAGAGCCTGCAAGCGCTCCTGCTGGGCAACAGAACGATCGATTCCGAATGGTAGGCAAGGCGGGGTTCGAACCCGCAACCCCCGGCTTAGAAGGCCGGTGCTCTATCCAGTTGAGCTACTCGCCCACGCTTTTCTATTGTAGCTTTGAACCGGCTGTTGCGGGAGGCCCGGCGGGCGGCAGCGCATTCTGAAAGCCAGCCATCGCACCGGCCAGAACCTCGGCAGCCGTCATCCGGCCCGCGGCTTTTTCCGCCGGCGTAACGGCTCTCGCTCCAAGGTACGCGGTGATCCCGAATCCCTCACTCCGGTCCGCAACCGCTGCGCGGATGACCAGATCGATGGTGTATGCAGGCCCCATGCCGGCACTCGAGTCCTCACCCCACTCCGAACCCGGCTCACCGCCGCATTCCGGAAACGCAATCGACCCAAGCCGGCTTACATACTCCCGGCAAAACGCCTCGGCTTGCCCCCACTCGGCAAACAGCTCACCCTCGCGCGGCAGCATATCAATATAGATACCCAGCGCCCCTGGCTCCGGCTCCCAGCGGTCGCACTTCGAGGTCCACACCGGCGATTCCGGCGCATTCAGCGCCAGCAGCAGGCCTGCGAGCGGAGGGAAAGTCGCCGCTTCGGCAATCTCGACAATCCGCTCGGGAGCAGCCCTTAAATCTACAAACCCCGGCCAGAGGACTTCGATCACCGGCGCTCCGCCGCCGATCTCGACCTCCCAGTCAGCTTCCATGCGCCGTGCCTGTCACCCACTGCAAATAGCGAATCACCGTTGCCTCCGCCCAATGAATGTCGTCGCCGGGCTCGCGCGAAAGGAAGGCGCAGTGGCCGCCATGCGCGGTTTCCACAAAGTCGATGTGCGGGTTGGCGCGCAGGGCGGCGCGGGTCTCCGTCGAGATGCGCACAAAGGGGTCGTCCGCGGCGTAGATTAGGAGCGTTGGAACAGCGATGCGATCGACAACGCGCGCAGCGGCGGCGCGGTAGTAGTAGTCGTCGGCGTCGCGGAAGCTGCAATAGCGAGACACAATCTTGTCGTCGAAGTCGCGCAGCGAACGTATCGGCCCAATGCCGCTTGTCTGGTATCGGTCGGGAAACAGCGCTGCCTTGCGGCGAAAGCGGCGCATCAGGCCGCGCAGAAATCGAAGTTCATAAAGACGATTGCCCAGCTCATGCAGCGCGTCGGAACCCGGCGCCAGATCGACCGCCGGACAAACCGCGGCTACGGCCGCAAGTGGCGGCCGGTTACCCCATTCCCCGGCGAGTTTCATCACCAGGTTCCCGCCCATCGAGTAGCCCACCAGCGCTACTCGCTCCAGTCCGAACTTGTCCGCGAAGTGGTCTATCACCGCGCCCACATCGCCCGAGAGTCCAGAGTGATAGAGCGTGGGCGTAAGTGCATCGCTGCCGCCGCAATTGCGCATATTCATGCGCACAACGTTGAAGCCCGCGGCCCACGCGCGCGCGCAGACACCCAGAATGTATTGTGAATCGGACGAGCCCTCAAGCCCGTGGACTAGGACCGCGGTGAGCCGGCTGGCGGGCTCCGGCTGCCAGTGGCAATGGCACAGGACGCGGCTACCGTCGCAGGGGTCCACTTCCACCGTCTCGGCAACGGCCGGCAGCGTGAACGTGGGCCGGGGCAGAAAGTTACCCACAATCGTCTGCAGGTGGCTGTTCTTGAGGCCGCGAAAAGGCACGAACGGAGTCAGCCACGTAGACTGCGTGGGCGCTGGGCTGCGAGTCACTGTATCTTTAGAGATTTCGGTGGTCACGGGCGGCTTGCCAAACGCGGGAGTCGGGCCATCTGCCCGGGATCGATTGGGGGCGGTTAGTGGGGATCGAAGCAGAGCCACACATTGACGCCTCGTAAGTTAAAGGATACACGTTGCCGTAAATGCCATCAATGCCAGGGCACGTTGGCCCCTATTGGCCCACGGCTGATCGATGAACGTGTGCCGAACATCTTCTCCCCGACCCATTAGGGCTCGACCTCGCACAATCGCAGCCAACGCCAATATGCGTCAATACGCGCACCGTAGACGCTTACTTCAATCCCGATCTGGAACGCAAAGTTATTTTCTCCCGATCCCCCAATGAAATGAGCAATCGAATACAGTCGTGTCTACTCCTTTGCTGTAGCTTTGGTTTTTTAGTGTGCCGGAATTAGACGATAAGCCGGCAAGACGATGGGGTTTAGACACCGTGTCACCACAACATCTGAATGAGGGAGTACAAATGCGCAACTTGAGGTATGGCATTACGTGTTTACTGGCGTCTCTATCGATCGTTTTCATGGCCGGATGCGGTCAAGAAACAGTCGCCATTCCAGGCGTAGTGTCAGTAACTCCCGCCCAGGGCGCTACCGGTGTCGTCATCGACACGACTGTCACCGCGACCTTCAGCATGGCGATGAACTCAGCCTCGATTACAACCTCGACTTTCACGGTGACGGGGCCGGGCGGAACTGCCATAGCTGGAAGCGTCGCGTACAGCGGCTCGACTGCGACCTTCACGCCATCTGTCGTTCTGGCATACGGTACCACCTACACGGCGACGATCGCCGCTGGAGTCTCGAGCCCCGGCGGAGCCGGGCTGGTTGGCCCCTACGCGTGGTCCTTTACGACGATCACCCCGCCGCCTGCGGTGTTGTCGACGATCCCCGCGAATGGAGCCGTAAATGTGCCCATTGGCCAGGTGCTCAGCGCGACCTTCGGCGAGGCGATGAGCCCCGCTTCGATCAGTAAGGCAACCTTCACGCTGACAGTGACAGGCGGAGCCGCCGTAACTGGAACCGTCGCCTACTCCGGCGTAGTAGCCACATTTACGCCCCAGGCCAGTCTCGCCTACAACACCAACTACACAGCCATAATCACCATCGGGGCTACTTCCGTGGCAGGCACGCCGCTGGCTGCCAACTACGTTTGGAGTTTTAAAACGATTACACAGCCGCCTGCGGTGATAGCAACGGTCCCTGCGAATACAGCCACCGGTGTGCCTGTCGCGCAGGTGCTGAGCGCGACCTTCAATGAAGCGATGAACTGTGCGGCGTTTCCCGCGGCAGCGTTTACGCTGACGGGCCCAGGGGCGACTCCCGTCCCCGGAACGATCGCCTGCTCGGGCGCCGTCGCCACCTTCACCCCGGCGGCCAACCTGGCATTCAACACTGTCTTTACGGCCACGATCTCGACCGGAGCCCAAAGCCTGGTGGGCACTCCGCTGGCCAGCAATTACGTGTGGACCTTCAGAACAGTTCCTGTTTCCACTCCGCCAACAGTCATCTCCACCGTGCCGGTGAATGGGGCCACGGGCGTACCCATCAACCAGGCCCTCAGCGCCACCTTCAGCGCGGCAATGACCCCGGCCACAATCGGCTCGGCAACCTTCACTCTGTCGGTGACGGGCGGAGCCAGCGTAACAGGAACCGTTACCTATGTCGCGGCCGGCTCGGTAGCAACGTTCACACCGGATGCCAACCTTGCGCCCACCACCTCCTATACGGCCAGGATCACTACAGGGGCTCAGAACCTGGCGGGCGCCGCTCTGGCCGGCAACTACGCATGGACCTTCACCACCGCTGCTCTCCCGACTGCGGTACCGCCGACGGTGATTTCGACAATTCCGGCCGCCCTGGCCACGGGCGTGCCTCTCAATCAGATTGTCAGCGCCACGTTCAGCACGGCGATGAATCCCGCTACGATCAATGGAACAACCTTTACTCTGACAGGACCAGGCGCAACTGTCGTGCCGGGGCTGGTTGCTTACGCGGCGGTTGGAAATACCCTGACCTTCACGCCGACAGCGAACCTCGCGCCCAACACCACGTTTACTGCCACGATCGCAACCGGGGTTCAGAACCTGGCGGGCACTCCACTGGCCGCCAATTACGTGTGGACCTTTAAAACCGGCACAGCTGTGAGCACCACTGCGCCGGAATTGGTTTCGACCAACCCGGCTAACTCGGCCACGGATGTGCCTCTCAATCAGGCCGTCAGCGCAACCTTCACCGAAGCCATGAATCCGCTGACCATCACCACGGGAACCTTCGAACTTACGGCGGGCGGAGTTACGGTGCCTGGAACGGTATCCTACGATGCGATCGACTTCATTGCCACCTTCACGCCGACCGCCCCGCTGACCGCCAGCACCAGCTATAACGCGATGGTGACCAGCGGAGCAACGGACCTGGCCGGCAATCCGCTGGGAACCACCGGGGCGCCGAATCCCTGGATGTTCACGACCGGCACGGCAGCGGTTCTGCCGCCAATCGTCCTTGGCCCGGCCATAGCGCTATTTGGCGGCTTTGGCGGCGGCGCAGGGATGACCAACCAGGGCATCCACACAGTGATCGATGGCGCTATCGGCACCACGGGCGCCTCTACCACGATGACCGGATTCTACGATGAGAGCGTTGCGGCAGTGGCCGGCGTATATCCATGCTCGTATACGGTAACGCCAAGTAATATGGGGCTGGTGAATGGGACGATCGACACCGCTCCGCCACCTCCTTCCGGCGCCTGCCCCAATGAAGGAACCGCGAACACAATGGCCATCGCAACCCAAGCCGCGTCGGAAGCTCGAACCGCCTATATCACTCTTCAAGGCCTCCCCTCAACCGGCACTCTGGCGGCAGAGTTGGGCGGTACAACCATTTACCCCGGCGTCTACAAAAACGCAAGCTCAGTCGGCATAACCACGGGGCCTCTTACTCTCGACGCTCAGGGCAATCCCAATGCGACCTGGGTCTTCCAGATCGGATCGTCTCTCACAGTAGGCACGCCGACAGCACCTGAAAGCGTGATCCTGATCGGCGGCGCCCAGCCCGGCAACGTCTACTGGGCGGTTGGGGGCCTCCCCGGCGCGGTTATCAATTACGGAGGAGGCGGGACGATGGTGGGAACTATCATCTCTCAACCGGGAATCACGGTTTCAAGCCCCGGAGTTGCCGCAGTGACGACGATCAACGGCAGGGTGATCGCCTTGAACGCGTCGACCACCTTGGTGAACACCGTCATCAACGTTCCGTAATGTCTGGCTGAGACCGCCCCCAGGGCGGTCTCAGCCAGGTTTTCAGTCGGCGTTTTGTTCGGTATGTCTTATTCGCGTCGAGTTAACCCGGCGCAGAGATTTTCTTTCGATCGCGACGCGCAGTCCGGGAGGCGGCAATGAGATTGAGTGCAAGGGTGATTGCCACAGCGGCATGTGTTGTTTTCCTGATGTCTGCGTTCAAACTCTCGGCGGAGGGAGCGGCAAAGCCGTCATCCGGCGACGAGAAGGCCGCCGGCGCCAGCGCTGTTTACGGCGCTGAGCTGGACGCCCCAATGCCAGAGGCCTCGATGGGGGCAGCCCTGCCGTATTCGGGAGGCCTGAGCCTCCGCGTTCCCAGGTTTGAGCTGTTCGCGGGTTACTCCTATCTGCGCGCTGTGCCGGAACTGGCTGCCGGAAACCGGCTGGTGTGGATGAATGGCGGCAGCGCGTCCCTCGCTTTCAATCTGAATCGTTACCTGGGACTGGTGGGCGACTTTGGCGCCTACACCAACTCGGAGGTGCGATTCACGGGCGCGTCTACGTCTACAGTCGACGTAAACAATGCAAACGTGGCTGCCTTGACCTATCTCTTCGGTCCGCGCCTGTCGTTCCGGAAGTACGACAGAATCGTTCCTTTTGCCCAGGTTCTGTTTGGAGACGTGCATGCGAACCAGGTGACTCTCGCCGGTTGCACCGTCAATTGCACGCTTCTTCCCTCCCAGGACTCGTTTGCGATGACCGCCGGAGGCGGCCTGGACCTCAGGGTCCACCACCATTTCGCCATCCGCATCATTCAAGCCGAATACCTGATGACCACATTCGCGGGTTACACGACCGGAATGCAGAACGACCTGCGTCTTTCCTCCGGAATCGTTTTCCGCTTCGGCGGAAGGGGCGTGCCTCCACTGCCTCCTTTGGCATATTCCTGTTCGGTGAACCCATCGTCTGTATTCCCTGGAGATGCGATTGCGGTGTCCGGCACAGCTCTGAATCTTGACCCGGCAAAGACGGCTGTCTACACATGGTCTGCCGATGGAGGAACGGTGACTGGAACGTCAAGTTCGGCGAGTATTGACACACGGCAGGCTGTTCCCGGCGGGTACACCGTGAAAGGCCGCGTCTCCGAGGGCGACAAGCCCGGCGAGAATGCGGATTGCGCCGCGCCGTATACGGTGAAGGCGTTCGAGCCGCCAACCGTGAGCTGCACAGCCGATCCTTCCGCCGTGATTTCCGGCAACTCTTCCACGATTACGGCAATCGGCATCAGTCCGCAAAATCGTCCCTTGACCTACAGCTATAGCTCGACTTCCGGCTCTGTGAGCGGAACCGGCTCTCGAGCTACTCTGAGCACTTCGGGTGCGCCGACTGGAGCCATCGCCGTGACCTGCAATGTCGTCGATGACAAGGCTCAGACTGCTACAGCCACAACTTCAGTGATGGTCGAGGTCCCAGTGGCTGCGCCCAAGCCGCTGACCAGCGGCCTTTGCGCGGTTCACTTCGACAGAGATGCGCGCCGGCCGGTGCGCGTGGACAACGAAGGGAAGGCTTGCCTGGATGAGGTGGCACTGGACCTGCAGCGCAATTCCGATGCGAATCTGGGTCTCGTTGGCAACGCGGCCGGCGAGGAAAAGGGCGGCAGGAAACTTGCTGCTCAGCGCGCGGTGAACACAAAGGCCTATTTGGTCGGCGAAAAGGGAATCGATTCATCCCGGATTACCGTGTACACCGGCTCTCAAGACGGAAAGATCGTCTCTACCACTCTGATTCCGGCAGGCGCTACGTTCGATGCCACGGGCGATACTCCGGTGGAGTAGAGCGCGGTGGGGTGGGCATAAACCAACTATGCATCCGGAGTTCCGTAGGGACGGCGCTCATGCTCCGCGCCCTTTTAGAGCGGCTTCGCTTTTACTGTAGACCGGCTTTGAAAGGGCACGGCTTTAGCCGTGCCGTAAAACGCCAATAAAATTAATGGGCTTTAGCCCCTGAGGGAAAGCCCATTGGTCTACACCATTTCCGAATCTGCTCTAACGTTTTAGCGAGAAGAAAGTAAAACACAAACCGGGAGCCACTCCCGCAAATGTCGAACTTCTATTCTTGAAATGTTTGCCGAGCGATCCCGATGCAAAGATCGGGCCTTCGCATCGCTTCCATCCCTTCGTGCGCTCGTCGTATTGGGATGTGCGTAGATTATGCGGATGTTGGCCCTTGCATTCACGTCGATGGCGACGGTAGAGGGCGAGTGGCGCGCAAGAGCTATATCCTGCGTGGCCCACATTGGCCCGCAGTGAAACCTCGCATCCAGCAAATCTAACTAAAATAATGCGATATAGTTTGGGGCGGCTAGTGGGGATCGAACCCACGACATCCTGAGCCACAGTCAGGCGTTCTGCCGCTGAACTATAGCCGCCATGTACCCTATCGATTGTAGCATCGAACCAGGTGCGACGGCTGCGACGGCAAGGGGGCCGCCAAGGGAGATAGACCCATGGGCGCAGAAGATCGGAGTCCGCTGAACGGCGAAGTAGCCGCCCATGCCACCGGCAACTCAGCGAGTCCAGACCCGCCAGGCAGCGGCCGCTGGAATCGCGGTGCATGGCTCTTCCGCGACCGGACACTGCTGGCGCTTGAAACCCTCCTCGATGAAGTCTTCCGCATCCCCGGCACCCAATTCCGCTTTGGCCTCGACGGAATTATTGGCCTGGTTCCCGGCCTGGGCGACGTGCTGGCCGGCCTGCTCTCGGCGGTCATTCCCGTCGCCGCCTGGATTCGTGGAGTTCCCTACATCGCGCTGGTCCGCATGGCCGCCAATCTCGGCATTGGCGTCCTGGTGGGCGCCATCCCCTTCTTCGGCGACATATTCCTGGTCGTCTGGAAGCCCAACCGCCGCAACTACCGCCTGCTGCAGCGCCATCTGGGCGATCCCCGCCGCCACACCTGGCGCGATTGGGCCTTTCTGCTCCTGCTTGCCGTCGGCTTGGCGCTCGTCTTTGCCATCCCCTTATCGCTCGTAGTCTGGTTCCTCGCCTGGCTTCTCGCCCAATGAGTGTGGGCTGGGTCTGCTGAAATTCGAACCAGCATTAGGATCCACGATACAATCTAAAGGAGACGTCGGGGCGTAGCGCAGCCTGGTAGCGCATCTGCTTTGGGAGCAGAGGGCCGGGGGTTCGAATCCCTCCGCCCCGACCATCGTAAACCATAGATATTTCAAGCGATATAGCCGATTCCGGTCACGCATCTGCTTTTTCCCGCCACAGCACTGTGGTCGATCATGCGTATGGCTATGCTGCATCCCAACCCGGACAGCAAGCCAGAATCCCCACAGCGCGCCGATAGCTTGCGGAAAATGCATTGCCCTCTGGCTCCGGCGGAAGCGAGCTAAGGCGCGGCGGAGGTGCGGGATGCCGCGTGTGCTTCGACGCCTCACAGTCGAGCGGCTCCAAGGAGCACCAGTTCCTAACCCGAAAGTGTCATTGACCGTTTGAGAACATCGCTCTAGTTTACTTATGCGCAATTGTATTGGTTACCACTGCTCGCGATGCGATGCGCAGGAACTGGCCGGGCTTGGCTGACTGTATCGTATGACCGCCATTTTCCGGTCTGAGGTGGACCAATGATTCTCAGTCTTCTTTCATTTTCTGCAATTGCAGGTTTGGTCGTTTATCTTGGGCGTTGGAGGGCAGGTATGCGCCGCCGGAAGGCACATGCGTGGGATACGCTTGTGGCTCAGCTGCGACCGAACTGGACTGCCCGCGAATTGAGTGATCAGTCCTTCTGGAATGCAAATCAGAACGCCACACCGGAAGAAAAGTGGCAGCGCATTCAAGGCGCACAGGGCCTGTGGGCGATGTATGAGAATGCCCGCGTGATGATGGAGATGGCCGACTATGCAGCCCTCAACAGCGACTCGGTGGACAGCGAACTTCTTGCCGCCCTGCGCAGCGACGCCATGCAGGTCCGTTTGTCTGTTCTGAAGGCGCTTGCGAAGTACGCATGCAACCAGGTGAACGAAAGCACCTGCCTGAATGTGTCCCACGCGGCGGCGATGTACGTTGAAATGGCGACCCGAACGACGCAGCTGCTGCAAGTGAGTGGCGGAGAGATGGCTCACTCCTTCGCTGCCGCGAGGTAGTCAGGCGTTATCTTCCGCGAAGAAGGCCCCGGCTAGCGTGGCTTCGATTCATCTGTCGCCATTTGAAGATCGTGCTAAGTGGCATTTTCCTGAGGAAAATGCCACTTAGCATCGCGGTCTATGCCAAGAGCTGAATCGAAACCGCTGAAAGGCCGACCATTGTAAATTATTAATATTTCAAGCGATGCCGCTCTTTCTGGACCACGGCTCCCTGGATATCTGAGTCCAGTTAAATGGCTGACGAGTTTCATTGGTCAGGATCTCCGCTCGGGATGGATAGCGTATGTCCCGCTTTGAAAGTGCCCCACCTGGGCGCCGGGGTACCGGCGTGCAGAGGTGCCGGGGTGCCGGGGTGCCGGGGTGCCGGGGTGCCGGGGTGCCCTTTGGGCCGGGCCGGGCCGGGCCGGGCCGGGTCGGGGCGCCGCGTCTTTGTTTTTGCGCCTAAGGTGGGTTGGCGCGAGCCTGGACGCCCTCATGTTTTTTCAGCATATTACACTCTTGTTTTTTTCTAGGGAACCAGCGGATACTTCCGCTAGAGCACAAATCACGCAAAAGGATTACAGCTTGCGCATTCTGAGTGTCGGGGAAATCCTGTGGGATGTTTTTCAAGACAGAGAGTCTTTGGGGGGCGCACCGCTAAACTTTTCAGCTTCAGCGCATCGACTGGGCAACACCGTGGCCCTGATGAGTGCTGTCGGTTCCGATCGGCGCGGCACTTCCGCCATTCAAGCAATCCTGCGTTTGGGACTTTCGACGGATTTTGTGCAGACAGTCCACAACATGGGCACCGGCGAAGCAACCGTGAAAACCGATGGCGACGGAAATGCAACTTTCCTGATTCACCGGCCAGCGGCATTTGACGCTGTTGACCTGGACGATGTTCTCATCTCGAAAGTTTCCCGGCTGCATCCGGACTGGATTTACTTTGGCACGCTCGCGCACTCATTGCAGCAAGGGGAGCACCGGCTCATCCGGCTCATCGCAGCCCTCCCCGGCGTGCGCGGCTTCTATGACATCAATCTCCGGGATGGACATTGGAATCTGTCTCTTGTTCAACGCCTCTCTGCACTCGCTTCCATCGTAAAACTGAATGAGACGGAGGCCGAGATTCTATTCCGTCTGACTTTCCCCTCCGTGCCGTTTTCGTTGGAAAGGTTTTGCCTGCATTGGTCGTCCACATACGACATTGAAACACTCTGTATCACGCTCGGAGCCGATGGTTGTGCCATCTACCACCAAGCCAAGCTCGAATACTTCCCAGGATTCCGCATAGATGTTGCAGACACAGTCGGCGCGGGAGATGCGTTTGCGGCAGCATTCCTTCATGGACTTGGATGGACGATGAAGGACCGGGCGATGTTTGCGAATGCGCTGGGCGCTATCGTTGCCAGCCGTTCGGGAGCCATCCCGTCCTGGACGGTCGACGAATGTCGGCATCTTGCAGCATGTGCGCCTGGAGAATCTCTGAAGAAGTCCACGCTTTGAAAGGGCACGGCCGGAGCACCGGGGTGCCGTGCCATAAACGCCGCAAAATCGCTGAGGGCTCTAGCCCTAATACTGTTCACTTAACTATTCTGATGGCCTTTCGAATGTTAATTGGCGGAAGAGGCTTGATGTGCCGCGGACGAAGCGGGAAGTTGCTCATCTTGCGCTTGACGCCGCGGGGA
>Ga0181520_10003246_pt1 | contig 28800 bp, 24 predicted proteins | sample PEATcosm2014_Bin_29_FD_132451 | JGI IMG/M metagenome (GOLD analysis project Ga0181520, IMG submission 132451) | Peatland microbial communities from MTU Mesocosm Facility, Houghton, MI, USA - PEATcosm2014_Bin02_30_metaG | ecosystem: Environmental > Terrestrial > Soil > Wetlands > Peat | place...
GAGGCGGCCGGGGGTGGCGACGATGAGGCGTGCGCCGCGACGGATAGCGTCCAGCTGTGGGCCTTCGGCGAGGCCGCCGCAGACCAGCGCCGCGGTGCCTTTGGCGTGGGTGAGGTGGCGGTAATGCTCGAGGACCTGCATGGCGAGTTCGCGCGTGGGCAGGAGGACGAGCGCTGAGGCGCCTTTGATGTTTTTCGGCATCCGCTCGATGAGGGGGATGAGGAAGCTGAGGGTTTTGCCGGTACCGGTTTGGGCGGTGGCGATGACGTCGCGGCCTTCAAGGGCGGGCGGGATCGCTCCGGCCTGGACCGGGGTGGGGATAATGAAATTGGCGGCGGCAATCTGCTGTTGCAGAGCCGGCGAAAGGTTGAGTTCAGAAAATAGTTTCAATTGGTTCCTGTGCTCGGCGCTTCCTCTGGGCTCCCTCTGGCTGATTGCGATCAGCGCTTCGTTTCATCCAGGGATCCAGCGGAGTGGCCGGAGTTGTTGTGCTCCTCGGCAGGGCTCGGCTGTGTGCAGAGCTCGGGCCTGGGAGCTTAAGATTTCTATGCAGGGAAAATCCGGGAAGCGCTTAGAACGCGCCGAACAAGATCGGACCCACACACTCCTCTTCGGCTGGAATGCGCTCCGGCATGAGCCTGGGGCGCGGCAGCCTGGCCTGGTCAAGACACTTGACGCCTGAGGCCATTACGCTGAGAGGGCTGGGATGATTACGGGAGGACGGTCTTGCGGATGAAGGCGAGAACGGCTCACAACCAAACAACTGAGCGTGGTTTCATTGTAGCAGACGGCGAGTGAGAAAGCGAGGGAAAGGCGAGCAAAAGGCGAGGGAGAGATGGGAAGGAGACGACTCTCGCGCAGGAGGAACTGCGTGGTTCGCGTTGGGCTCGCGCCTAAGAGCTTCTTCGCGGGTAGGGCAATTTTCTGGTTTCAGCCAGGGGCAAAAGATTGCATCGGCCAAATGCGGAACCTGGTCGAGATACTTCGTGAGCATGGGCATCACGTGGAGTCTATCGGTGCCCGCGGCTAGCTAATGTGTGCTACCGGGATCAGTTTCAGGTCGCTGCGTACCCGTCGAAGGAAGACGGCAGGATAACGGTCCGGTGACGCGGTGTTGGCCGGGGCTGAAGCCCCTTCGTTTTGGGGTCTTAAGCCACGGCCTGAAGGCCGTGGCTTCTACCGTCGTGCTGCTGCGCAGCACCCTATGTGCGCCTACGCTCCTTGAAGGACCCTCCGTTAGTGCGAGTTCGTTACGAACGAGTGCGTTCGGCGATGGGGATTCTAACTTCGGCGATGCAGCCTGTGTGGTTGGGTTTGTTGCGGAGGTCGATTACGCCTCCGTGGGCTTCGACGATTTGGCGGGCGAGGGCGAGGCCTACTCCGGAGCCGGATTTTTTTGTGGTGTAGAGGGGGACGAAGAGGTTCTCGGGATTGGCGAGGCCTGGGCCGTTGTCTTCGATCGTTATGCAGGCGAGGTCGCCGTCTTCGGTGGCTCTTATCGTCACTTCGGGTGTGCAGGGCTTTGTCGTGGGCTCGCCTGAAGGCGAAAATGCAGGTCCATTCGACTCGCGTTCTGACTGTTTGTTGCGCCCAGGTGCGGGCGCAACGGATTTCGATGCTTCGCTCAGGATGACGACGTTTTCTCTTTCCGCGGAGCTTGTGGTGGTTCCGGCGGGAAACGCAGGTCCATTCGACTCGCGGTCTGATTGTTTGTTGCGCCCAAATGCGGGCGCAACGTTTTCGGATGTTTCGCTCAGGATGACGGAGTTTTCGCTTTCCTCGGGAGTTGTGGTGGTTCCGGCAGGAACCGCAGGTCCGTTCGACTCGCGTTCTGACTGTTTGTTGCGCCCAGGTGCGGGCGCAACGGATATCGATGCTTCGCTCAGGATGACGGAGCTTTCGCTTCCCGCTGGAGTTGTGGGGGTTCCGGCGAAAGCAGGTCCATTCGACTCGCGTTCTGATTGTTTGTTGCGCCCAGAGGCGGGCGCAACGGATTTCGATGCTTCGCTCAGGATGACGGTGTTTTCACTTTCCGCGGGAGTTGTGGTGGTTCCGGCGGGAAATGCAGGTCCATTCGACTCGCGTTCTGACTGTTTGTTGCGCCCAGGGGCGGGCGCAACGGATTTTGATGCTTCGCTCAGGATGACGGTGTTTTTGCTTTCCTCGGGAGTTGTGGTGGTTCCGGCAAAAGCAGGTCCCTCCGCTGCGCTTCGCTCCGGTCGGGATGACAATTCCTTTTGGAAAGCAGGTCCCTCCGCGGCGCTTCGCTCTGGTCGGGATGACAATTCCTTTTGATCGGTTTCTTCGTCTACGCAGGTTAGGGCGGATTCGACGGCGTTGCGGACTAAGTTGATGAGGAGTTGTTCGATCTGGTCGGTATCGGCTAGCAGGTCTACATCGGGGGCGGAGAGAAGACGGACGTCGAGGCGGATTTCGAGGGAGACGACGCGCTCGAGGAGCGGCTGGAGAGGGACTCGTTTGAGGATGGGCGCGGGGAGCTGCGCGAGCTGGCGATAGGCCTGGACGAATCGGTTGAGGGACTCGGCGCGGTTTTCTATGACGCTGAGGCCTCGCTGGAGATCGCGTGTGAGGACTGCGTTCGGAGAGGAGAGTGAAGACGAGGGGACAGGAGGGGAGGAGACGGGAGGATCGGTGCGTGGCGGCGTGGGGAGGATGCGGGAGCGGAGGCTGCCGGCGATGGATTTGATGGGGGTGAGGGAGTTGGAGATTTCGTGGCCGATGACGCGGATGAGGCGGCGCCAGGCGAGGCGCTCTTCTTCGCGGAGGGCGGCGCTGACGTCGGAGAGGACGACGAGGGTGTGGGGGACGCCGCGCTGGCGGAAGGCTCCGCGGCGGATCATCCAGCGGGCGGGCTGCTGGCTGGGGTCGGAGCGTTTGGCGTTGGGGGCGGGCTGGCGCGGGAGGTCGAGCTGGAGGACGGCTTCGCTGGGCTCGTCGAGGAGATCGGTGAGGGCGAGATCGGTGGCGGTTTTGCCGAGGTCGCGCGCGGGCAGCAAGGAGAAGACTCGCTCGGCGGCGGGGTTGAGGAGGCGGAGGCGGGTTTCCTGGTCGAAGGCGAGGACGGGAGCATCCATTTCGGCGATGACGCGGCGGAGGAGGGCGACGGCTTCGAGGGCTCCGACGCGCTGGGCCTGGAGGGTGTCGGCGAGAGCGTTGATTTCGAGGGAGAGCTGGCCGACGGAGTCGTCGCGATTGGCGCCGCGGGCGCGGAAGGAGTAGTCCTCCTCGCGGAGGGAGGCGACGACGTTGGCCAGGGTCTGGATGGGGCGGATGGCTTCTTCAATGAAGGCGGCGAAGACGAGGAGCAGGATGAGGAGGAGAATACCCAGGGTGGCGAGCATGGGGCCGAGGGAGACATGCAGGAGGGCGAGGACGGAGGCGCAGAGGCCCATGAAGATGAGGGCGGCGACGGTGGAGAAGATGCGGAGGCGCGCCTCGAAGGCGATGCTTTGGCGTTTGGGTTTGCGGTGGGAGTGGGGACGGGTGGGCATGGCCGCGCTCAGGGTACAGGGTGCAGGGTACAGGGTACAGAAAGCGGGGCACCGGGCTCCGGGCACCGGGCACCGGGTGCGTGCTGGGGGGCAGGGTCTTTCACGGAGGCTGATGAGAGAAGCAGGTCCCTCCGCTCCGCGCTGCGCGCTACGGTCGGGATGACAAATCTTATCGATTGAGTGGAGGCTGACAAGAGAAGCAGGTCCCTCCGCTCCGCGCTTCGCGCTGCGGTCGGGATGACAAATCCTATCGATTGGGTGGAGGCTGACGAGAGAAGCAGGTCCTTCGACTCGCGACTGAATTGTTTGTCGCGCCAGGGGCAGGCGCGACGAATTTGGAACACTCGCTCAGGATGACGGAGTTGTATCTTCCCGCGAGATATGTGGGGATGCGGGCTTTTTCCTGCGCTAGATGCCATATTTTTCCATCCGCCGGTAGAGGGCGCCTCGGCTGAGGCCGAGGGCTTCTGCCGCCTGGCTCACGTTGCCATTGCAGCGCGAGAGGGCTTTGCGGATGAGGATACTCTCGACGGACTCGAGGGACATCTCCTCGAGGGCCTGGGTGGAGACGCGAGCCGGGGAGAGGCCGAGGTCGGAGACTTCGATGATGTCCTCGCGGGACATGAGGACGGCGCGCTCGATGGTGTGGTCGAGCTCGCGGACGTTGCCCGGCCAGGCGTAGTGGAGCATGAGCTCCATGGCGGCGGGGTCGATGCTCTGAACCTGCTTGCGGTAGCGCTGGGCGTAGCGGGAGAGGAAGTGGGCGGCGAGAGGCGGAATGTCTTCGCGGCGCTCGCGCAGGGGCGGCAGGTGGATTTCGACAGTGTTGAGGCGGAAGAGGAGGTCGGCGCGGAAATTGCCTTTTTCGACCTCGGCGCGGATGTCGGCGTTGGTGGCGGAGATAATGCGGACGTTGACGCGGCGGGTTTTGCTGGAGCCGACGCGCTCCATTTCGCCGGTCTCGAGAACGCGGAGGAGCTTGGACTGCTGGCGCATGGGGACGTTGGCGATTTCGTCGAGGAAGAGGGTACCGCCTTCGGCGAGTTCGAAGCGGCCGATGCGCTCGGTGCGCGCGTCAGTGAATGCGCCTTTGACGTGGCCGAAGAGCTCGGACTCGAAGGTGCCTTCGGGAAGCGCGCCGGTGTTGACGGCGACCATGGAGCGCGAGGCGCGCGAGGAAAGCGCGTGGAGGGTCTGGGCCACAACCTCTTTTCCCGTCCCGTGTTCGCCGGTGATGAGCACGCTGGCGTCGGAGGGGCCGATGCGGGTGATGGTGGTGAGGACCGGCTGCATGATGGCGGCGGTGGCGATCATCTCGGGGAGATTGGCGGCGCGGAGGAGGCGGTTTTCGGCTTCGAGGCGCTGGGCGCGGCGGACGGCGTTGGAGAGGTCGATCTGGGTGCGGAGGATGGTGAGGAGACGGGCGTTGTCCCAGGGCTTCTGGATGAAGTCGGAGGCGCCGCGGCGCATGGCTTCCACGGCGAGGTCGACGTTGGCCCAGGCGGTCATGATGATGACGGGGAGCTGCGACTCGTGGGAGCGGATTTGCGAGAGCAGGTCGAGGCCTTCGCGGCCGGAGGTGGTGTCGCGGGTGTAGTTCAGGTCGAGAAGCAGGGCATCGAAAGAGCCGCACTTGAGGGCATCGAGAACCATGTACGGTGAGGTTGCTTTTTCGATGCGGTAGCCTTCTGGCTCGAGGAGGAGCTCGAGGGCGTCGAGGATGTGGGGCTGATCGTCGGCGATGAGGACCAGGGGCGCGAGCCTGGCGCTGGTGGTTTCGGTGGGTACGGGTTGGGCTGTTGTGGACATGGGCCAGCGATGGGACGGTTAGCTAAAGGCCGGGCAGCTAAGAAGCGGTTAGCCAAGAGGCGGTTAGCGAGAACTGTTAGCGAAAACCTACCAGCGAAAAACGACTCGCGAGAATCTGTTAGCGAGAAACGGCTACAGAAAAGCCGTGAGGAAAAGCATCTCCTTATTATGGCTCGTGTTCATTATTCCTTCTTGCTCCTCTCTTGCCGACCGCTTCTTAGCTAACCGTTTCTTAGCTGACAGTTTTTTCGCTGACAGCTTATTCGCTTATGGGCCTGATTATGGGCCGTGGGTGACGATGCCGGTTCTGGCGTCGTCGATGGAGACGTTGGTGCGTACCAGGGTGTCGCCGGTGGCGCGATCGATGTCGACTTTGGCTTTTTCGTAATTGGTCTGGGCGGCGTCGAGCGCGGATTCGGCAATGGCCAGGGCACTGGAGGCGGCCAGAGTGTCGGAGCTGGATTTGGCGCCGAGCTGCTGTTCCTGTTTGGTGATGTCGAAGGTGCGCTGGGCGAGGTCGCGGGCTTTTTGAGAGGCATCGACGCGGGCCTGAGCCTGTTCGAGAGCGAACTGCGAGTTGCGGACGTCGAAGCGGATGCCTTTGGTCTGCTGTTCGTAGGTGATCTGGCTCTGGCGGTAGGCGAGCACGGCGCGAAACTGGTCGGCTTTGTTTTGGCGGTTGCGCAGGTTGATGGACAGCGTCATGCCGACCTGGTACTCGGGCGACGAATAGTTGAAGATGTTCTCGAACATTTGGGGGAAGCCGGTGGGCAGGGTGGTAGCGCACTCGACACCGAGATTGCAATAGGGGTTAGCGGGGCCAGCGGTACCGGCGCCGGCGTAGTAGCCGTACATATTAAGGGTGGGCAGGAGCTCACTGTTGATATCTTTGAGCGCCTGCTTTTGTACGTCCGCCTGCATCTGGTAAATGGCAACTTCGGGGCGATTTTTTTCCGCGCTGGCGATGAGGTCGTCGATGGACTTGCCGGCGTTGGGATCGGGCGCGCCCCGGAGATCGAGGGGAATGACGGGCATTTCGTCGATGGTGGGATCATCGGTTTTGGTGAGGGCGTTTTTGATGAGCAGTTCGTTGAGCCGGAGACTGGCGCGGGCGACAGTGAGATTGCCCTCGGCGGTGGCAACAGCCGACTGGTCGGTCATGACCTGCATGGCGGGGATGGCCTTGAGCTCGAGCTGTTTCTGGTCGTCGGTCAGAGTCTGATTGGCGAAGCCGAGGGAGCGTTCCTTGATCTGTTCGTCCTGATAAGCGTTGACGAGATCCCAGTAGATGTTTTCGACCTGGGTGACGGTGGTGATGACCTGCTGCCTGAAGACGAGGTCCGTAATCTGCGCGTTGCGCCTGGCGATACGGATGTAGCGCTCGTTGGAGGAGAGGCCGAATCCGGCGAGGAAGGGCTGCGTGATCTGGACGGCGAAGTTGGAATAGAGCTCAGGATTGATGGCGTTATAGGGGGAGTTACTGGTGATGCGCTGTCCCAGGTACTGAGCGGCAATGTTGGTGCCCATCGGAAAGGATTCGCTGAAACTGGCCTGACCCTGAATGGTGTTGGTTCTGAGGGTTGGCGTACCGACGAGGAACTGATTTGCTTCCTGGACGACGGTGTGATCGACGTAGCCCTTAAAGGTGAGATAGGGGTCGAATGAGGGAACGGAGGCACCTTCGCCGAGAGTCGAGGTAACGATTCCGCCGGCGCCCGCAGCGGCAGAGCTGCCACCCGAAGAGCCACCGCCACCGCCGCTGGATCCGCCGAAGCCGCCCTGGGTTGACTGGACAACGCTGGCGTTGACGCCGTTGGCGGGACTGCCTGCCGCGGTACGCAGGATGTCGGTCTGAGCGATGGGGAAGTTATAGCGGAAGTAGGCGAGGTCGAGATTGTTTTCCAGCGCAAGAGCGATGGCATCCTGCATCGAGATGTAGAGTTTGCCTTCGCGGATGAGGTTCTGGAGGCGCGGAGAGTTGAAGAGATTCAGGGCCGGCACACCGCTGGGGCGATACGCCGCCAGTGGATTGCGGGAACGCGGCATCACGACCTGAAAGGGCTGCTGCGGACCGATGGACTGCAGCTGCAGTTGTTGCGCCTGTTGGGCGATGGTGGGGGCCGCGGCGGGCGGAGCTGCGGGAACGGTGTTGGGAGCCGGGGCTTCTGGTGCGGTCTGCGGCTGCGTTTGCGCGAAGGCGCCAGTCGAGATCAGAGCGATGGTGGACAGGAAGCTGGCGCGCATCCAGGGGGAGAAAAGCAGGTCCTTCGACTCGCGTTCTGATTGTTTGTTGCGCCCAAATGCGGGCGCAACGAATTTGGCGGCTTCGCTCAGGATGACAAATTTATCTCTTCCAGCGAGATCAGAGGGGATTTCGGGAGCTCGCTCGGCAGAGAAAAGCAGGTCCTTCGACTCGCGTTCTGAATGTTTGTTGCGCCCAAGTGCGGGCGCAACGAATTTGGAGGCTTCGCTCAGGATGACAAATTTATCTCTTCCAGCGAGATCCGGGGGAATTTCAGGAGCTCGCTGGGCGGAGAAAAGCAGGTCCTTCGACTTCGCGGCTGTGCCGCTTCGCTCAGGATGACAAGCCTGTGTTGGGGAACAGGAAAAGCCGGTCACGATGCGGTGACCTCCACGCCGAGGTTGGGGTTGGCGGAGTCGGCGGTCATCCAGCCGTCGCGGAGCTCGATGACGCGGGAGCCGTAGCCTGCGTTGACTTCAGAGTGGGTGACCTGAACGATGGTGGTGCCCTGCTGGTTCAGCTCTTTGAACAACTCCATGATTTCTTTTGCCTGGCTGGAGTGGAGATTGCCGGTGGGCTCGTCGGCGAGCAGCAGCGCGGGTTTGTGGATGACGGCGCGCGCGACGCCGACCAGCTGCTGCTGGCCGCCGGAAAGCTGGGAAGGGAAGAGGTCTTTCTTGCCTACGATCGAGAAGCGGTCGAGGGTGTCGGCGACGAGACCCTGGCGCTGGGCGCGCGGCATATCCTTATAGGAGAGCGGGAGGTCGATGTTCTCCTGGACGGTGAGGTCATCGAGCAGGTGGTAGCTCTGAAAGACCATGCCGATGTTGCGTTTGGCCAGGTCGGCGCGCTGGCGGCGGTTCATGCGATGCGCGGCTTCTTCCTTGAACCAGTATTCGCCGAGCCATTGATCGTCGAGGAGGGCGAGGACGTTGAGGAGCGAGGATTTTCCCGCTCCGGAAGGGCCCATGATGGTGAGGAACTCGCCCTCTTTGATTTCGAGATTGACGCGACGCAGGACCCAGGTTTGGCCGGCGCCGGTTTTGTAACTGCGTTCGATATTTTTTAGCTGAATCATAGACCTAGCCTGTGGCCTGTAGCCTGTAGCCGGTAGCTAATCACCGCAATCGCACACGAGCGCGTCTGCCTGGCGACAGGCTACCGGCCACCGGCTACCGGCTGGTTACCTGACTTCGAGGACCGGTTCCAGCGACTCACCTTCGGCGACGACCTTTCCGTCGAAGAGATGGATCTGGCGATCGGCATGGCGGGCGAAGCGAGGATCGTGGGTCACCATGCAGATGGTCGCGCCTTCGCGATGGAGATTCTGGAGGAGCTCCATGACGGCTTCGGCGTTGCGCGAGTCGAGGTTTCCGGTGGGCTCGTCGGCGAGGAGGATGGAGGGCGAACCGGCGAGGGCGCGGGCCACAGCAACACGCTGCTGCTGACCGCCGGAGAGCTGCGATGGATAGTGGCGGATGCGGTGCGCCATGCTGACGCGCTCGAGCGACTCCTGCACGCGGCGCTTGCGCTCGGCCGAAGACATTCCGGAGCGGTAGGTCAGCGGGAGCTCGACGTTTTCGTACACGGTGAGATCGCCGATGAGGTTAAAGCTCTGGAAGATGAATCCGATTTCCTGGTTGCGAATGCGCGAGCGCTGGGAGAAGTTGAGGTTCTCGACAGAGTGGCTGTTGAGGGTGTAGCTGCCGCCGGTGGGGGTGTCGAGCAGGCCAATGATGGAAAGCAGGGTCGACTTGCCGCATCCGGAGGGGCCGGAGATGGCGACGTACTCGCCCTTATCGATCGTCATGTGGACGCCGGACAGCGCGTGGGTTTCAATCTCGTCGGTGTAGAAGACCTTGGTGAGGCCTTCGATTTCGATCAACGCCTGCGTGGTTTCCATCCTGCTCTCCTGCTCCATTCAGAATTTAGTGGTCCAGCGTATTAGGGGAGTGCTTACTCCAGCCGTACTTTGTCCGTGTTGTCGTAGCGCGACATGTCCGAAAGGATCACGCGATCGCCTTCGTTCAGGCCATTGATGATCTGAATCTCAGTGGTCGAGGCCTTGCCCACCTGCACCTGAACCCGGGTGGCGGTTTTGCCGTTGGGGTCGTAGCGGAAGAGGCTGATGGTGCTGTTCTCGTTGCCGAACGCGGGCCGCCCCACATGAAGGACGTCGTGGAGATGCGCGAGTTCGATGGTGCCATCGACACTGAGCTGGGGGACAGCTCCGGCCGGAAGCGCCCCATCGAGTGTTACGTCAACGGTACGCGTTCCGTTCAACACGGAGGGATCAATTCGTGTAACGTGTCCGGGAACAATGCCGTTGTGGGTGTCGATTTCGGCCTTCTGCCCGATGAGGATGTCGTGGGCCTGAGTCTCAGCGATCTGGAGGGCTGCCTTGAGCTGGGAGGGATCGATGACCTCGGCGACGGAGGTTCCGGCGACGACGTGCATGCCGACTGCCATAGGAACGGGCAGGGAAGCGACGACGCCCGAGATGCCTGCCTTCACGTGCAGATCAGACTCCTGCTTCTGATAGAGGTCGAGGAGGGCGCGAGCAGAGTCGACCTTGGTTTGTGCGGACTGGAGCTGAACTTCGATGGCCTTTTGGTTCACGTCGAGCTGCTCGACGCTGATCTGGTGCTGCGAGGTAAGCTGGTCGGCGTTGTTTTTGGACTGCTCATACTGGATGCCGCTGATTTCGCCGAGGGCGTAACGCTGCTTGTCGATGTTGGCCTGCAACTCGGCCTGGCTGAACTGAGCGTTGACCTGGGCGGCGGTGGATTTCTTGTCCATGATGGCGGAATTGAGCTGGGCCTGGAGGCTCTTGTAGTCGGCGAGGGCTCCATCGAGAGCCAGCTTCTGGCTGACGAGTTGCTGCTGGAGCTGGGGGTCGGAGAGCTCCATGAGGACGGTGTCGGGCTTGACGAGTGTGCCTGGCAGCACGAGGATGCGGACGACGGTAGCGTCGGTTTGCGCGGGGATGAGTTCGATGCTTTCTTCGCGGGGAACCAGGGTGCCGAGGCCGCGGACGTTGCGAATCATGTCGCTGCGCTTGACGGTGTCGGGCCAGACGGTGCTGGCGTCTACGGTGGGAACGGCAGGCTTGAGACGCATAACAGCCCAGGCGGCCGCAGTCACGCCGAGTGCAACAATAGCCAGCACAATAATCTGCCGGCGGAGCTTCTTCTTTTTAATATCGGGCCGAGAGATGTCCATTGCTGAAGGGTAATTGCATGTGCCGCACCATTCGTGGGCTGGGGCTAAGCGCTGCTTTGTGTTTGATTTGGGGTGGAATCGGCGGACGGCCGGAGAGGGGGAAGTGGTCGATTGCGGATCTTAGTGTCCATTAACGGACAGTTTGGGCGGGAACGAGGGGAAGCAGGCCTGCGGCGCGCAGCTTTTGGTCGACGAGGGCGGTGATTTCGCGATGGATGGTGTCGATGGGGCGGTCGCCGTCGATGAGGACGACGCGGTTGGGCTCGCGGGCGGCGATCTCACGATATTTGTCGTAGACGCGGCGATGGAATTCCTGGTCCTCACGCTCGAAGCGGCCTTCGTCCTCGCCGGCGGTGGCGGTGCGGTCGTTGCGGCGGCGAGCGCGGTGGAGGGATTTGTCGAAATCGGCGAGGAGGAGGATGGTGAGGTCGGGATTGAGGCCGCCACACATGAGCTTGTGCATGCGGAGGACGACTTCGCTGCCGAGTTGGCGGCCGCCGCCCTGGTAGGCTTCCGTGGAGTCGGTGAAGCGATCGCAGAGGACGACGTTGCCGCCGTGGAGCGCGGGGGCGATGACTTCTGCGATGCACTGGGCGCGGTCGGAGAACATCAGGCCGAGTTCGGTTGTGGCGTCGAGGTGCTCGGTTTTTGAATCGAGGAGCAGGCGGCGGACGCGGTCGCCGATGTGGGTGCCACCGGGCTGGCGGGTGACGGTAACGTCGAGGCCCTGGGCTTTGAGGTGGGCGTCGAGCTTGCGGAGCTGGGTGGATTTGCCGGAGCCGTCGAGGCCTTCGAAGGTGAGGAAGAAGCCCATGAGGGCAAGGGTATAGGGTTTAGGGTGCAGGGTACAGGGTTCAGGCCGTCCAGGCGGGCGCGCTTCGCGTAGGTTCCCGAGGTAAGGGTTTCGGGAATCGGATCGCGATGGAGTTACAATGCTTACATACGTGACACGAGGGAAACGATGCGAGCAAAGCGTTCGATGGTGGTGAGTATGCGATTGCCGGTGGCGAGCGGGGTGCGGCTGAAGCGCATGGCGCGCCGGCATGGATGGACTGCGAGCGATCTGAGTGCGCGGCTGGTGGAGGAAGGACTGCGGCGGTCGGAGTTTGCGCTGATCGATTTTCGGGACAGTCCTGTGGGCCGCCAGGCTTACATCCAGGGAAGCACGCTGGCGGTATGGGAAGTGATGATGATCGTCCGCGCGTACAAAGGGGATGCGAAGAAGGCGGCGGATCATCTGGAATGGCCGGAATTTAGAGTGAAGGCCGCTGTGCATTATGCGGAGGCGTTTCCACAGGAGATCAACGAGGCGCTGGCTGAGAACGATGCTATGGATTTCGACGCTCTGAAGAAGAAGCTACCCAACCTTCAGGAGTATCAGCCGTTAAGAGGGAAAAGGAAAGTCGAGGCGAAAGTCTGAGTTTTGCTTTCGAGCAAAAGGAGAGTAGAGATGCTCCGATTATTGCTCGATGAGCATCTTTCCCCGACCATCGGCTTCGGGCTGCGGCGTATGGACCCGTTGATCGAAGTTCATGCAATCAGCCAATGGGAAGGCGGGACGTTCCGGGGGCGCCCTGACCAGGAGCTGCTGGCGAAGGCCGCGGTGCAGAGGCTTACGCTCGTCACCTACGACTGCAGAACAATTCCGGACCTGCTGATGAAATGGACGGAACAGAGGCGCCATCACGGCGGTGTTATTTTCGTCGACGAGAAGACCATTGCACCGGACGACATTGGAGGCCTGGTGCGGGCTCTCGCGTCTCTCTTTCGCGATTTCGGCGATCTGGATTGGACGGACCGGGAAATGTTTCTTCCGCGCTATCGGTAGCAGCTCCACAACAACCAGGTTCCGGCGATCAGCAACACAGGCGAACTGAGGATCCCGGCCATCCAGCGGCGGTAGTAGAGCGAGCCGCCGATGTGGCCGAGGCCGTTAGCGATACCGATGAGGATGGCGAGGGGCAGGGCGACGATGCGGATCCAGTGTGCCCCGTGGAAGGCGAAGGGCGAGAGCAACAGCAACAGGCAGACGCCGGCGATGAGTCCGCCGAGCCAGGCGCGGAAGGTGAAGACGGGCGGAAAGGGGATGTGGAGGCGGCGGCGAATGGCCTGGGCGTTCGGGTTATAAGTGGCGAGGAAGTCATGGCGGGCCTCGTCGGCAACGTGCAGCGCGACAGCCACGGCAAAGGCGATCCACGCGAGGCCGAAGTTCCAACAGAACTGCGCATGGAACGAGGCATACAGCGAGGCATAGAGCGAGCCATGGAACGAGTCGTGGAGCATTGCGCACACCTCCGGACGGGGTAGTGTACTCCGGCGGTACAAGATGGCAAGCGGTTCGTTGGTGGATGGCGGCAGGGTGGTTACACTAAGGGTTTGCACTTTGATTACCCGCGCTTCATCAGGAGGATGAATGCAATTTTGCCCGCGCCCGATGCTGGGGTTGATGTTTGCTGCCGCACTTTCCGTTCATGCTCAGATTGCGTCCACAAAAGATGACAATTCCATCAGGAATGCGCCGATCAAAATTACCGCAGACCTGACGGATGCGCCGCGCAAGCTGATCCACGCGCAGATGACGATTCCGGTGACGGCGGGGCCGCTGACCCTGCTGTATGCGAAGTGGATTCCGGGCGAGCACATGCCGGATGGGCCGATCGACAACCTGGCGGGGTTGTTCATCACTGCGAATGGGCAGCAGCTTCAGTGGACGCGCGATGACGTAAATATGTATGCGATCCGCGTGACGGTGCCGGAGGGTGTGACGCAGCTGGAGGTGAAGGACGATTTTCTGGCGACGGCGGGGGCAACGGGGTTTTCGGCGGGGGCTTCGACGAGCGCGAACCTGGCGATGCTGAGCTGGAATGAGCTGGTGCTGTATCCGGCGGGACATCAGAATGACGCTGACATTTATGTGCAGCCGTCGGTGATTTTGCCGCAGGGGTGGCAGTATGGGACGGCTTTAACGAAGACCGGCGGAGACTCTTCGCATATCGACTTCGGCACGGTGTCGCTGGAACAGCTGATCGATTCGCCGCTGCTGACGGGGCGTTATTTTGTGGAGATTCCGTTAGCGCCGGAGGTGACGCCGAAGCATTTTCTGGATATTGCGGCGGATGGGCCTGAGGATCTGAAGCTGTCGCCGGAGACGATCCAGGGGTACAGCAATCTGGTGCGGGAGACGGGCGCGCTGTATCAGTCGCGGCACTACGAGAGCTATCACTTTCTGGTAACGGCGAGCGATCAGGTAGCGCACTTTGGGCTGGAGCATCACCAGTCGAGCGACGATCGGGTGCCGGAGCGGACATTTATCGATGACAATTTGCTGTTGCTGTCGGCGGATTTATTGCCGCATGAGTTCACGCACTCGTGGAACGGGAAGTATCGGCGGCCGGCGGGGCTGGCGACGGGGAATTACGAAGACCCAATGAAGGGGAATTTGCTGTGGGTCTACGAGGGGCTGACGAATTATCTGGGCAACGTGCTGGCGGCGCGCAGCAGGATCGAGACAGCGGCGCAGTATCGCGATTATCTGGCGGCGACCGCGGCGATGCTGGATTATCGGCCAGGACGGACATGGCGGGATCTGCAGGACACCGCGACTGCGGCGCAGATTCTCTATCTGTATGGGGAGTCTTCGCCGTGGGATAACTGGCGGCGGAACACGGACTATTACGCAGAAGGCGATCTGGTGTGGCTCGATGTCGATACGACGATCCGCAAACTGACTTCGGACAAGAAAAGTTTGAACGATTTTCTGGCGGCGTTTGAGGGGGTAGGCGGGAATACTCCGCCGAAGGTGGTTTCGTACACCTTTGAGGACGTGGTGAAGGCGCTGAATGGTGTGGTGGCGTACGACTGGGCGGGATTTCTGCGGGAGCGGCTGACGAGCAAGTCGCCTCATGCTCCGTTGGGCGGGATTGAAGGCGGCGGGTACAAGCTGACGTTTACGGATCAGCCGAACGAGGTTACGCAGGCGACGATGACGGCGATGTCCACCACGCAGGAGTGGTGGTCGATCGGGATCAACGTGACCAGCGACGGGCGGATTGAGGATGTGCTGCTGGGATCGGCGGCGGATCAGGCAAAGCTGGGGCCGGGGATGCAGATTGTCGCGGTGAACGGGCGGCAGTTCAGCGGGCAACTGCTGAGCGATGCGATTCGCGATGCGAAGGGGAATACGAATCCGATTTCGCTGATCGTGGCGAACACGGGGACGTTCCGGGTGCTGGCGCTCGATTATCACGAGGGGCTGCGGTACCCGCATCTGGAGCGGGTGGAAGGAACGCCGGATCGGCTGGATGACATTCTGAAGCCGATGACGGAGGCGCCGAAGGTGCATCCAGGCGAGTAGCGACCACCGGATCACTGATTTGCTGGCGCGTCCCCCCAGCGTGCCAGGCCAGGTTCATTTGGAAAAGACTAGCGAACCCTCGTCTTGCAGCAATCACCTTCGGCTCTACCTGTCACTAAGCCTATGGCGGCGCCTGGCGCTGCCTCGGCCAGGATCACGTTCGCGATGCGCATCTCCTGCGGTCCGGGGGATGCCACGTAAACAAACATCACCGTCTTGGGCCCGTTCGGACCCACAGCGGCGGTGTGTTCGTAGTGATGCCAGCAATCGTCGCCCGGATAGGGCACGAAGAAGCTAAGACTGTTCAGAATGCCATTCCCCTCTTCATTTGCGAATGACCATGGACTCTTCCCGCTGACCCACTGCATATCGAACGATATGGTATAGGCAGCTCCGGCAACCTCTCCGAGTGTATTGAAGGCAAAGCCGCCGGCGCTGTTGGCTATGGAAACGACCTGGCCGGAGACGACATCCAGAGAGCAGTTCCCGCCGCTGGGACCGGCAACCGGGGAAGTCTGAAAGTGCGCAGGCCATAGATCCAGAGGACCGGCGGTGCCGCAGGGCCCGGAAGTATTGCCTTGAAAGCAATAAGGCGCCGCCTGCGGACCGGGTGGGCAGCCTGGCCATTTGACCAGCGGCGGTGAGCCGGCGTACGCAAAATTGGTGACTGTCACGGCAGCGCCGAAGCAAACCGTGAGCAGGGTGGATCTGAACAGGCGTCGAGAGAAAGACTGCGTGAGGTCGATAAGGAAACTTTTCGCTCGATCAACGTCGTCGATGGTCGCCATGACAGTTATTCTCCCTTAAAGGGAAGCGTCGAACAGCCCGCACTCTTCCAACAGGTCATTTTTGAGAAGACATTGCCGCCGCGGCCTAACAAGATCCCCTCAGTCCTGTTCAACAGACTTACACATCCATGACGACGAGGGGCTACTGCGGCACTCCGCCGCGTTTCTTTTGACACCGCAACACGTTATGAACTGCGCGCGCCTGGGATGCGTCTGGATGTTTGCTGCTATCAGCGGAAGGCCTGCATCAACGGGCCCGCGTAGGACAAATGGGGAATGCCGCTAACTTACTCGCGTTTACAAGGTTTGTCAAGCGCACATAGACGCCGAATCTTCATTGTTTTCCACAGGACAGATAATCGAGTTAGGCGCTAATGTCAGGCTCTCTGCTCCCAGTTATCGGCGGTTGATATGTCTATTGAGGTGGAAGCTTAGCCAGTCGCCACAGCGGGCAGTTGCTGTTGTTTGAGGGAGTGAAGGACGGCTTCGGCGGCTTGCTGGCCGGTGCGGATGCAGTCGGGGACGCCGATGCCTTCATAGGCATTGCCTGCGAGCGCGAAGCCGGGGAGCGCGGCAACGTTGTCGCGAATGGCCTGGATGCGCTCGATATGGCCGACACCGTACTGGGCCATAGCATGGCGCCAACGCGCGATTCGGACGAAGGTGGGCTTCGCAGTGAGTCCGAGAATGTCCGAGAGATCGTTCAGGACGATGTCCGTCAGGCGCTGATCGGTTTCGTCGAGGAGATGGTCGTTGCCGGCACCGCCGAGGAAGCAGCGGAGAACCCCCCTGGCCGGCGGCGTGCGGCCGGCGAATTTGGCGTGGACGAAAGTGCAGGCGAGCATGCTGCGGCGTTCGGTGGGCGGGACGAGGTACCCGAAACCGGGAGGGAGACTGCGGAGATCATCGCTGTTATAGCCCAGGGTGACGGTGATGGAGGAACTGTAGGCGATCTCGGAAAGCAGACTGCTGAGGAGGCGGTCGACGCGGCGCAACAAGCCGGCCGCGGCCCAGGCGGGGAGGGCGAGGATGACGCCGTCGAATCTTTCCGTGCCGAGGGAGGTTTCGAGGCACCAGCCGCAGGTGAAGCGGCAGTCGGGAGGTTTGGGGTCGGGGCAGTCGTCGCTGTTGTGGTGAAGGGCCTGGACGGACGTGCTGAGGTGGACGGAGCCTGGGGCGAGCTGCGCAGCGATGCCGTCGACCATGAGCTTCATGCCGCCGCGGAGGGTAGTGAAGAGGGAGCGGGGAGAGCCGGGCTTTCTGCCGGAGGGTGACGGCGGGGCGGCGGTTTTGCGCGCGGCGAGCATTGCGCGGGTGAGGCTGCGATGGGACTGTTCCATGGCGACCATGCGGGGGAGAACGGCGCGGACGCTGAGCTGCGAGGCGTCGCCGCCGTAAACGCCGGAGAGCAGGGGCGAGACGAGCCGGTCGACGGTTTCCTGGCCGAAGTGGCGGCGGGTCATGTCGGCGACGGATTCGTCTGCCGTGCCCGGCTCGGGCGGGAAGAGATACTCGCGCGCCATGCGGAGTTTGGTGGACCAGGAGAAGAGGCGCGTGAAGGCCGTTGGGAGAAGCTTGGTGGGCACCATGAACATCAGGCCGTCGGGCAACGGGACGAGACGGTTTTTGACGACGATGTAGGTCTTGCGTTGGCGGTCGTTGGAGGGAAGAAGCTGGTCCGCGATGCCGAGTTCGCGGCATAGAGCGGCGGCGGCGGGTTTCTCGGTGAGGAAGGAATCGGGTCCACCTTCGACGACACAACCGTCGACGATCTCGGAGCTGATGACGCCGCCGAGTCGGCCTTCAGCTTCATAAAGGCAGTATTCGACAGGCTGGCCGGCGCGGCGTGCCTTCTCAAGGGTCCAGGCGGCGCTGATGCCCGCGATACCTCCGCCGATGATGGCAATTCTTTTTGTCTGCGGCATTCGAGCTATTCGATCCATGTCCGATTGCGAGCCCTGGAAACGCGCAGGGGCTCAAGCCCCATTCTTTCATGACCGCGTTACGGCACGACTGAGGGGCATGCGGGAAAGGTGACGGGCAGAGTCCGCTCTTCCAGCAGTTTTCGGGGGGCTGCAGCGGGAGATGGGGAGTGACTGGCTGATTTCAGCGGATGGTCTGCACGTGTTTGCGATGCGGCAACTGATCGGACATCTGCTGCTGCAGCACGGATTCGACATCGCCGGATATCGCGTGTCCGGGAAGCAACGTGTCCTGCACGATCACCGACCCACTTACCGGTATCTCAGATAACATCACCCTGATTCAATCGCAGGCGAAGCCGTGGTAAGGCGGACTCATTTTCAGCCTTGCGCATCGCACCGCGAAGCTCGGGCCGGTCGTATATCAGTACAACGTGAGTTATACATTATCGAAGACGTTCGACTATTCCGACGATGACCAGCTAACCAACAACAATGCCGACGAGCAGGCGAACTTAGTGGAGAGCATCAACAACCTGCGGATGGAAAAAGCTATACGGTCACGGACGAACGTCACCGGCTTACGGTTTATGGGGAAGCCGAGCTGCTGTGGAGATTCTCATTGGCTCCACTTTACACGTTCGATTCGGGGGTGCCGGCGGATATCTTCCTGCCGGGGACGGCGATCAACGGAGGGAGCGGCTCGCGCCTGCCGCTGATTCCGCGCAATGCGCTGGCGCGCGATGTGAAGAACAGGATCCAGTTGAATTGCGATCATCAATCGCTGGAATGCTCTGCCCGTCTGTCCGGGAGCGTTTCCCTGTCTTGCCGGGGCACGGTCGAGGATGTTGCGGCGGGATCGACTTTGCAAGCCCATTCGGCTCGCTGGACCTGCAGCTGAAGAAGGATATCCGCTGCGGGAAACACGCGACGGTGAGTCTGATGGGCGAGGCGTTCAACATCCTCAACGAGACGAATATTCGGGGAACGACCAATGCGAATTATTCCGGGCGCAATATCTGATCAGCCCGTACCAGCCGGCTCAGAACGGTCAGCCGGCGCAGGCGGTGCAGACGAACTTCTACCCGCCGGTGAGCACGGCGGGGGGATTCTTCGGCTCGGGCGGACCGCGAGCTTTCCAGTTTGCCACGCGCATCGAATTCCGAACGGCACCCTGAGGCTCCCGAAGACGAAAGACTCTCCGGCGGCCAGAAACCACGGCACCTCACGCCCCAGCGCGCTAATTGCCGACGCGCTGGGGGCGGCGGAGTTGAAAGGTGTTTTCCCAAAATGGGCCGGGGCAGTACTTCCGGACCGAGGTGGAGGGCCGAGTGGGATTGACGGTTGGACGGCAGGAGTCGACGCTTCTTGCTATGGGGTGAACCTGGCGTTTTCAAGGCTTTGGGGTTTGGCTTGTTTTTCTGCAGGGGTTGGGCACGGTAGGTCGGTGTGCCGCCCGTTTTCGACGCGGCTTGAAGCCGTGCCCATTCGAAGCAGTTTCCGGGGTGAAGCCCCTTCGTTGAGTGGCAGTGACGCCGGGCTGAAGTGTCTGCGTGAGAACTAGTTCTGCAGGCCACCGCTTGCGATTTGAATTTTGGAATACCGCAAGATATTGTGGTCGACAATCTCAAAAATCGCGTTCTCACGCAGACACTGAAGCCCGGCTCCTTTACCATGGGTCCGCACCGGATCCAGAGCGCCCTCAGCGGCCAGAGCCGGGGGGGAGTTTAGGTGGCATGGCTGAAGCCATGTCCTTTCGAAATTGCCGGGGTTCTCGCGGCTGCACAAACGATCAATAGGAGAGAGACATCCCGGTTCCGTAACAAAGTGCCGTTGTCAAAACGCAGGCGAGCAGCGTGAGCCAACGAGTCTTGCCCCAGGCGAAGGATGCGGGGGGAATCGCGATCAGAGACGCCGCGATTCCGACGATCACCAGATCATTCATCGCGGTGATTTCGATCTTCTCAATCCAGTTTGCCCAGGTATGTGTCATTAAGAGGATCATAACGAGCGGCATTGCGAGGGCAGCCATACTTTCAATTACCAGCGCGGCCAGAGCGGTCGATGCGCGCCAGTTGGAGGGAGCCGGCGTTGTCTTCCAGCCGCGCCACGCAAATACGAGTAGAGCGATGGGCGTTACGATCAGCACGAAATTGATGGTGACAAGCAGCGCGATAAGGGTGCCATGGTTCATGGTCTACCTACACGCCTACGGGGAAGGGTTTGGGGCTGGTGTCGTCTAAGTTCGCTCCGGTACGCCAGCGTTCGAAGCGGCCTTGCAGGAGCGACAGTAAGCCTGTGTACCAGTAGCCGACCACGAAGAGGATCAGGAAGGGGACGGTGAAGTAGTTTTCGTTGGCGACGGCGTACCAGATGCAGAGGGCGAAGTAGCCTCCGACGATTAATTCGAGGAAGGGGATGAGGCCGAGCCTCTTGCGGTACTTAGAAGCGCCTTTCGATTTTTCGCCGCGCTTCTGGACGCGGTACTTGGGGGTTCGTTTGAAGGCGCTCTGGATTCCGAAGAGGGCTTCCATGACCGCGATGGTATTGGTGATGGTTAGTCCGATGCCTAAGGACATGAGAAATGGCAGATAGACAAAGGTTCGGTACCAGCGGCGGGGAAATAGCTCCTTTTGGGATACGAGATAGAAAGACGAGATAGAAAAGGTAGAGGCGAGGAAGAGGGGGAAGTCGATATAGAGCATCTCCCACCAACCCTGGTAGAAGCGGATGATCATGGCCGGCATGAGGAGCACGGAGAGAATGACCATGAGCGGGTAACTGAGGTTGGCGGTGAGGTGGTACCAGGCTTCGATTTTGACGCGCAGGGGCACGTCGGAGTGGAAGAGGCGGGGCAGGATTTTCTTGGAGGTCTGGATGAGGCCTTTGGCCCAGCGCTGCTGCTGGGTTTTGAAGGCGGTCATCTCGATGGGGACCTCGGCGGGGCACTCGACGTCCTGCAGGTATTTGAAATGCCAGCCGACGATTTGGGCGCGGTAGCTGAGGTCGGTGTCCTCGGTGAGAGTGTCGTGCTGCCAGCCGCCGGCCTGGTCGATGGCGATGCGGCGCCACATGCCTGCGGTGCCGTTGAAGTTGAAGAAGACACCGGAGCGGGCGCGGGCTCCATGCTCGAGGACGAAGTGGCCGTCGAGGAGGATGGCTTCGACCTGGGTGAGGAAGCTGTAGTCGCGGTTGAGATGGGTCCAGCGGGTTTGCACCATGCCGATGGTGGGCTCGGCGAAGTGATGGATGACGCGCATGAGCCAGTCGGCGGGCGGAGTAAAGTCGGCGTCGAAGATGGCGATGAAGTCGCCGGTGGCGGTTTTGAGGCCTTCGTCGAGGGCTCCGGCTTTGAAGCCGTGGCGGTTGGTGCGGTGGATATAGACGATGGGGTGGCCGAGGGCGCGATAGCGTTCGACGATGACCTGGGCGACCTGGGTGGTCTCGTCGGTGGAGTCGTCGAGGACCTGGATCTGGAGGAGTTCGGGAGGGTATTCGATTTTGCAGACTGCGTCGATGAGGCGGTCGATGACGAACTGCTCATTAAAGATGGGGAGCTGGATGGTGACGCGGGGGAGCTGGGCGAAGTGGGAGGGTGGCTCGTGGGTGGCGTTTTTGCGGTTGTGGTAGTAGAGCCAGACGAGGGTGTAGCGGTGGAAGCCGTAGATCGCGAGGATGATCATCACGATGAAATAGGGCGTGAGGAGGGCGGTGTCGAAGGAGAAGAGCTGCCAGTGGTAGAGGTTCTGGAAGGTGCGGTCGCCGTAGTGGGTGCGGAGGTAGTGCTTGAGGTCGTTTTTGACAAAGAAGAGGGCGAGGGTCTGCGCGCAGGAGAGCAGGCGGGCCGTGGCAGCCGGGAGCATGAAGAACCAGCGTATAGCGGATAGCGGATCGCGTACAGAGATTTTGGGTCAGGCTCGGGGTTGTGGGGTCAGGGTTTGGCTCCGGTGGTGTTGTTGGCTACGGACGTGGCGATGGGGGCTACGGGGGCGGCTGCGCCGAGGATTCTTGTGAGGGTGCTGGTGCCCTGGTTGGCGATCCAGACGCTCCCGGCGAGGTCGATGGCGATGCTGGTCGGCGTCGACAAAAGTGTCGAATCCGCAATCCCGCCCGCAGGCGAAATCGCCGCTCCGGCATTCGTGAAGAGGCTCACGCTGTTGTTGCCCGAATTGGCCACCCACACCTGGCCGCTCCCATCAATGGCCACAGCCACAGGCGCATTCAGCCCGCCTGTACCCGCCATAATGGGGTAAAGGACGCTGCCCACCTGGTTGCTCCCGATCAGCCAAAAGAATGAGTTGCCGTCGCCGGTGCTCCACACGTTACCGGCGTTGTCGATCGCCACGGCCAGATTGCCACCCTGATATGCGCTGGATGTGATCCCAAACCCATTGCCTGCCAGCTCACTCGTGCCGCCGCCGGAGTTCACAATCCAAACACTCTCCCCGCTCACGAACAGCGTCGACTGCGCGCTGTTTGCCGACCACGCAGCGGGATTCGTCGGGTTGAAGTTCGCCGTGATTGTGTACGTGCCAGGGGTCAGCGTGGTCGTCGAAGCAATCCCCGCCGGCGACCCGCTCACCGGCGCAGTCTCGGTAGCCGTATAGCTGAACGTGCCGCAAGCTCCGCAACTCGGCGAAGCATTCAGCACCGCGGTCCCCGCATCGCCCGCGATGATGGTCCCAATCGGGGTCCAGTTAATCGTCATCGCCGAGGGGGTGACCGTCAGCGTGAAGCTCTGCGTCGCGTCCGAACCCTCGCCGTTCGATGCCGTAATCGTGAGCGGATACGTCCCGCCCGTCCCCGGCGCCGGTGTGCCCGACAGAGTCGCCGTGCCGTTGCCATTGTCGACAAACGTGACCGCCGACGGCAGCGCGCCACTTTCATGCAGGCTCGGCGTCGGAGTCCCGGCAGCCGTCACCGGAAACGAACCATTGGTGCCCGGAGTAAACGTCGTGCTGTTACCGCTGGTGATGGAAGGAGCTATATCAATCGTGACCGTGTCGGTGTTCGAAGGCGTTGACGCGGCGCCAGCTCCGCTCACCGTCACGCTGTTGTTAACAGTCCCGCCGCCGGGCACGTTCACATCGATGGTCAGCGCCGGATAGTCGTTCCCATCGGCAATCGCGCTGTGGTTCGTACAGGTCACCGTTTGTCCGGTGGCGCCGCAGCTCCACCCGGAACCTGCAAAGGTCGAGTACGTAAACGCCGGGTTCAGAAGGTCCGTCACAGTCATGGGGTTGGTCCCCGTCGGATCGCCCGTCGAGCCCGGGCCGGTGTTCTCAATGGTCAGCCCGAATTGCCCCGTTTGCCCCTGGATGAAGGTGCTGGTGGTCGGCAGATTGGCCGTCACGACCGGCGCATTCTCGGTGAGATTGACGCACCAGGATTTCATGCTGCTGTTGGCAGACTGGTTATCCTGGTTGAAGTACAGGCTCCAGGTACCGTTGGGATTCTGACTGTCGAAAACATCGCCCAGCGTGGTGCTGGCGAAGGGCTGGGCGTATAGATACGGCGATGCGGGTGGCGTATAGAATCCGTCCGTGCTGGCGAAGAATGTGTCGCTGCCCTTCCCGCTGGTGGGCTTGTACGTTTCGGCTTCGATGGGTGATCCCGCACTTCCCGTGCCCAAACTCGAACTGGCGCTGTCATCGAGGGTCACATTCACGCCCGAAGTCATCGGAGTGGAGCCGCCCACATCCGAGAAGAAATCCAGGCTGTCGGCGGTGGTGTTCAGCGGGCCCACCAGCAGCGACGTCAGATAGTACGGAGTTGACAGTTCGACACCGTTCAGCGTGACCGTGACATGGTTGATCGTCCCCGGTGCATTGTTTACAAAAATATTGGATGGATTCGGACTCGCCTGGCCTTCATCGATGGAATTGCTCGGGTTGGGAATCGTAATCGTGCCCGGGTTGCAATACGAAATGACGCCGCTATTCATGCTGCTGGTGGTCACGCTGTCCACGCGCTGGATCTTGCTTCCGAAGCTCAGCGCCCAGGTGTTGGCTACGCCGTTATACGTTGCAAGAATGTTGTGATCGCCCTCAGGCAGAGCCGTGGTGCTGAAGCTGGCCTGTCCACTGCTGTTCACAGACACCGGGCCGGTCGGCCCACCGGCTACGTTCTGACCATTCTCGGTAAAGGTCACCGTGCCCGAATTTACCGGGTTGCCTCCGCTCTTCACGGTCGCGGTGACGGTAACGCCGACGCCGGTCAAAGACGGGTTAGGGGCTGTGGTAACCGTGGTGGTTGTGGCCGCACCCGATGCCTGGGTGATGTCGAGACACCAGCCGCCAGTGATCGAGCCGGCGGCGGTGGTGCCGGCGTCGTCGTAAACAAAGAGCGACCACGCGCCGTTGGCCGTGGCGCCGTTAAAGGTGTTTTCGAACGTGCCGGCGCCTGGATTTCCCCTCGGCGCCGCGACCGTGAAACTACTGGCAACCTGGGGTGCGGGATTTGGCGGTTCCGGCGTAAATACGTCCTCCGCAGGAGGAGGCTCGGTGTATACAGCCGGCTGCCAGGTACCAGGCGATAGAGCGCCCTCTTCGTCCGCTTCCGTTATTTGCGTTCCGGTGTCGCTAAAGGTGTAGTTGCCGGCGCTGGCGTCGGTGGTGGCGGCGAAAAACTCAAAGGCCTGGTTGCTCGGGGCCACCAGCAGCAGGTGCACGGCATTCGCGCTCGGACTCCAGGAGAAGCCGTCCAGGGTGACTGAAACAGTTGCCACCGCATTGCTGATCCCCGTGACGTTGATGACCGAGGGATAGGGAGAAGTGTCGTCCTGTCCAGGCATGGTAATGGTGCCGGCATCGCAGAAAGAGCCGGTGGTGGGTGTCTCCACAAATTGGTTGAGCGAGCCTGTGCTGCCGGCAAAGGTGCCGCTGCCGCTGTAGACGGCGGTGAGCGCGTGATTGCCCTGGGTGGTGAATGTCTCGATGCAAGTGGCCTTGCCACCGGAAAGAACCTGGTTGCCGCCGCCGCACGAGATGGTGTTCCCGCCGTCTTTGAATGCAACCGTCCCGCCACTGGGTGAGGGGGTGCCGGTCACCGTCGCCGTCAACGTCGTTGAGCTGTCTGTGCCCGAGGTGAACGACGGATCGATGCTGGAGCTCAGCGAGGTTGTGGTGGAACTCTGGGTCTGGTTCAGAGTGAAGATCAGGCTCCATCCGCTGATCGATTGATCGTCCTCGCTGGCAAACTCGCCCTCGTCGTTCACAAGGTACAAACTCCAGGCGCCGTTCGGGTCCAGGCCGCCGAACGCGCCGGTTAATGTAGCCGAGCCCGCCGGGGCGGCTACCTCTCCCGAAGTGAGCGTTCCCGGCCCAGGGGAGGGGTAGGTGTCGTACGAATTGCTGAACGGGCAGGAGGTTGGAGCGAAAGGGCCACCTTCGCTGGAACCATTCGACACGTCAAGGCTGGGCCAGCTGCCACTACCGCTGGGGCACGCATCGTCCGGCATTCGAGTCCCGCCATCCTGGATATTCAGCAGGACACCGCTCCCCGTCCAGAGTTCACCGTTGTTGCCGTTGCCGGCTTGCCCCATCAGTTCTATGTACAAGCCATTGGGACCCTTCAGCAAAACCCCCAGGTCTACAGTACCTAACCCAGCCCCCTGGCCATCCGAAGTCAGGCCGTGCAGTTGCACACTGACGGTGGTGATGGTGCCGCTGAGCCCGCTGACAGTAAGCGTGGACGGATACACGGTAGCCGGTACCCATGTGCCGAAACCGGTGCCGTTGGGTCCGGCGGGTATCGAGACGCTCTGCGTCTCCGTGCAGGTGTACGGGTTGCTCCCCGTACATTGCGCGTTCGCGCGGTCCGCCACCAATCCAGAAAATGCCCCCACAGCCAGAACCATCCCGGCCATGGAACGAACCATCGTCCCTGCCCTCACACGGAGCCCCCCGGCAGAGTCGCGCACAGCCACGCTCTGCCCACACCGGTCCGTGTGACAGTCTGAAAATACGCCTGACAAAAGAGCGCGCAATCCGCCTGGAGCGTGATGAGCTGTTCGTTCGGGGATCGCTACACGTCGATGTCGCAGAACCGGGGTGGCCAACTCTACCACATCCCCAGTCCAGGCGGAAAGGACGCACCCGCCCAGGGCCTGGCTCCGTTGGTGTTGTTGACTACGGACGTGGCGATGGGGGCTGCGGGGGCGGCTGCGCCGAGGATTCTCGTGAGGGCGCTGGTGGTGTTGGTGGTGACCCAGACACTTCCGGCGAGGTCGATGGCGACGCCGCTCGGTTGCGAGTCCTGAGGCGGTAGAGCCGGTCGAGGGTGACAGCGCTGCGGCAGCGTTCGAGAAGAGGCTGACGCTGTTGGTCTATTTGCGGCCGAAGCGGTAGACGAAGCCTAAGTTGCCGCCGAGGTTTTCCTGGAAGGCGGAGCCGTAGTTGGTGACGAGCTCGTTGGCGGCGAAGCGGATGGCGAGGCCAGGGCCGAAGTTGTAGTCGGCGGCGACGCCTCCGTTGAAGTTGAGGACGGTGGTGTCGGTGAAGAGTCCGACGAGCTGGGGCGGAAGACCGTTAGTGCCAGTGCCGAAGTTGCCGTGGCCGGCGCCGACGAGGGCTTCGGCGGTCCATCCCCAGTGCTGGCCTTTGAAGAAGCGATAGCGGGGGCCGGCGAGGAAAGTGTACTGGCTGATGCTGGGGTTGTAGGCCTGGCTGATGCCGTTGTAGACGTGCGTGCCGGTGAAGGCGGTGCCGTAGTAGCCGCGGAAGTCGGCGGTGATGCCGAGGTCGCCGTGGAAGTAGTCGGTGAGGTCGACGTACCAGGCGGCTTCGTTCATGCGCTGAAGGCTGTTGCCGGGGGTGAAGCGGAGGGAGCCGCCGCCGAAGTCGAGCTCGTATTTATGGCTGTAGGTGTCCTGGATGATCTGCTGAATGCGGATTTTACGGCGGGCGTTGACGCGGGCCTGGGCTTCGCGGAGGACCTGGGCACGCTCCTGCTGGGTGGATTCCTGGGGCTGGGTCTGGTCGGGGGGAGTGGACTGCGGGGCGGCGGCGGGCTGGGAGGTGGAATCCTGTGCGTGGATGAGGGCGGGGGCAAGAAGAAGGAGTGCGAAAAGCGGATACAGGGTGTATCCGGAGAACTTGCGAAAACGCATGAACCTGGGTGCCTCCACTGCTTAGACGGAATGTACAGAGTACAGGGTACAGGGTGCAGGGTCCAGGGTACAGAGCTCAGGGCACAGAGCTCAGGGCTCAGAGCTCAGACTAGCTTTAGGCGTTCGGGAGGCGGGAGACAGGAGGCGGGAGGCTGGCGTTGCACGCGATTGCGGAAAGTTCGTGAGCGTGCAAGGATGCCGGGAGGATGTGATTTATTTTTCGGAGTGAGGCTGAGGGAGCATGAGATTTTTGCTGGGGCTGATTGTGGGTGTGCTGCTCGTTCCGGTGGCGCTGATGGTGTATTTTCACTTCGGGCAGCCGCCGGTGGCAGTGGCGGACAAGCCTTTTCCGATGGAGAGGCAGATTGTGAAGGGGCCGCTGGGCGCGCGCATCGAGAAAGAGATGATGGGGAGTGCGCCGATTGAAGCGAGCGCGACGAACCTGGAGGCCGGGGCTCAGATTTATCGGCAGGAGTGCGCGGCGTGCCACGGGCTATACGGACGGCCGTCGGATATTGCAGCGCACATGTATCCGCACGCGCCGCAGCTGTGGGCTCCGCATGGTAATAAGGGTGTGGTGGGGGTGAGCGACGACCCGGTGGGCGAGACGGAGTGGAAGGTGGCGAACGGGATTCGCCTGACGGGGATGCCGTCGTTCGACAAGGTACTGAACGCGACGCAGATGTGGCAGGTGAGTTTGCTGGTGAAGAATGCGGGGCAGCCGATGCCGGCGGAGGTGACGAAGCTGCTGACTTCGCCGCTGGATTTTGGGGTTCCGGTAAGCAGTGCGCCGAGTCCTGCGCCGGCGCAGTAGGAGGTCGAAAGGCCGAGGGATCGCAAGGATTGATAGCATGGTCACTGGAGTGACCACATGAAGATCAGGACGGTGCGGGAATTTCGAGACCACGCAACCGTGCTGCTGCGGTCCAGGGATCCGATCCTCGTAACGCGGCGGGGACGGCTTGCCGGGATCTTTTTCCCGCAGCCGGAGTCGAGTCTGCCGATCGAGATGAAGCGCGAGATGTTCGCGACGCTGAGTGGGGAGATTGCGCGGCAGATCAGGAAGAGCTCTCTCAGCGAACGGGAGATTGTGGCCGACTTCGAAACCTGGCGCAAAAGCAAACGTGAAGCTCGCCGCAGACGCTAACGTATTGCTGTCTGCCGTGCTGGGCGGGCGTGCTGCGCTGGTCCTCAATCATCCGGAGATCGAGGAAGTCCTGACCACCGGCGTGGCATTTGACGAGGTGCAGGAATACGCCGTTATTCCGGGGCGGAAGAAGCGCCTTTCGGAGGAGACGCTTCTGCTCGCGGTTGCGTCTCTGCCGGTGACGAGTGTGAATCCGGAAGAGTATGGCGCAGAGATGAAAAAGGCTCACCGGTTGCTGGACTGGCGCGATCCGGACGATGTCGAGATTCTCGCGCTGGCGCTGCGATTGAAGATTCCGGTGTGGTCGAATGACAACGACTTCGAGCAGTGCGGAGTTGCATGGCTGACGACGGCGGAAGTTTTGCGGCGGTTGGGAATCTCAGGCGGCAGATAGGTCGGCGAGCTTCGGACGCAAATTTGTCTCGCTATCCCCCCAGCTCGCTGTGAAGTGTCCCAAACGGGACGGTTTTGGTACGCGTTCCGAAATGGATACCCGGGGGTACGCGGGTGCGTGGAAGTGTGACAGGAATCACGGTGGGGCCGGGCACTGCGACCTTATGCTGCCAACACATCGGCAATATAGGAGCAAAATGGTCGCAATTGCGCTATTATCGGATTTTGGAGTCGAGGATGGGGAAGAAGTGGACCTGTCCGGAGCCTGGAAGTTGAGTCTGTTGAGCGAATTGGCCATAGGA
>Ga0181520_10003247_pt1 | contig 28799 bp, 25 predicted proteins | sample PEATcosm2014_Bin_29_FD_132451 | JGI IMG/M metagenome (GOLD analysis project Ga0181520, IMG submission 132451) | Peatland microbial communities from MTU Mesocosm Facility, Houghton, MI, USA - PEATcosm2014_Bin02_30_metaG | ecosystem: Environmental > Terrestrial > Soil > Wetlands > Peat | place...
CGGTGTGGTGTGGGGGTGCGCTGTGGGGGGGGGGCTGGGGTTTGTGGCGGGCGGGTGGGGGTTTGGCGGGGGGGTGGCTGTTGTGCGTGCGCGGCTCGAATGTGCGCTTGCGGATCGGATGTGCGCTTGCGGATCGGATGTGCGCTTGCGGGTCGGATGTTTGCTTGCGGATCGGATGTGCGTTCGGGGGTCGGATGTGCGGGCGTCGCGTATGTTGGCGCGGGTTAATGCGTCATCTGGAGGCGGGGCAGCGGAGGTGGGGCAGGCAGCAGTTCCCGCCGCGAGTCGCTGGCGGCGAGATAGGCGCCCCATGCGATCAGCCGCGGGTTGTCGGTGTGCAGCCAGGCTTTTTCCAGTTGCGCGGCATCCGCATCGCTTGCGGGCTTGTAATCGGCGTGATCTGGCAGCGGCTGCTGCGACCAGGCCACGGCGAGAGCGATCAGGATGGAGGCGCGCTTCATCGGGTGGAGATCCCGTCCCCAGAATTGAAATTCAATCGGGAAGAAGAAGACAGGCCAGGAGGCCCGTCCCACTCCGCCATCCAGACGTCGGATTCGGTCGCGCTGACGGCGAAATAGATGCGGCGATTGTCGGGGCTTACGGCGAAGCCGCGGCGGGCGATCTCCTCGGGCATCGCCGAGACAAGTTCCTTGGATGTTCCGGACACGCTGTCCAAAAGAAGAATCTTGCCATTGTTCAGGAATAGCAGGCGGCGGTTGTCGCTCAGCCAGGCCGGATCCGAGCCATGGTCGGTCAACTTACGGAACGTCCGCGAATCGAGTGAGTAAGTCACCACTCCGTCATCGCGGTTGAGGAAGCCGGCTAACATGCGGCCATCGGGCGACCAGTTCCATCCGCTGAAGACCTGTCCCGCGCCGGGGAAGGGCGGCAATTTCTCGGGTGTCTGGGCGCTCCAAGGCTTCCCGATGTCGATGAGAAAGGTGTTCAGGCCAAAGAGCGTGTACGCCATGCGCCGGCCGTCAGCCGACCATACGGGCCAGGCGACATTGTAGCCTCCCAGATTCGTAACCTGGTGAAAGTCAGCGCCCTCGGGATCTGTTGTCCATACTTCCCAAGCACCGCTACGGGTTGAAAAGAACGCGATCCGCTGGCCATCGGGGGACCAGCGCGGCCCGCGATTGCGTTGGTTCCCGCTGGTGAGTTGGCGCACGCCCGATCCATCGGCGCGCATCACAAACAGGTGCTCTTCCTGCTCGGTGGAATTGTAGGCCAGCCACTTGCCGTCGGGCGAGAGTGAGGGACGAGATGCCCCTTTCGCGCTTTGGAGGATCTGCTTCGGCTCGCCGACCACAACTTCCCGCTCCGGATCGAACAGGACGGCGCTGAGGCGGCCCGTGGTGGTGAGACTCGCGTACGCCATGCGCCGGCCGTCGCGGGAAAAGCTGAGGTGAGCGCGGTAATCTCCGGGAGTGCGAACGGGCGCCGGCTCTCCGCGAGGTTCACCGGTGCTCTCCTTCATGGGCATGCGCCAGATGGCCATACCGCCGCCGCGGTTGCTGCAGTAATAGAGCCACGCGCCATCGGGCGACCACACGGGGTCCCAATCCAGGAAGGAGTCGCGCGTAATGCGGACGGGCGGGCCGCCGGAGGCACGCACGGTCCACAGGGCGCGATTGCCATCGCGGTCGATGGCCCAATAGGCAAGGTATTGACCGCTCGGGGACCATTGCGGCTGTACGCCGTCATCCTGGCTGAGGAGGCGTTTGCGCCCGGTTGAAACGTCGACGGTCCAAAGCCGGCTGACTCTGGCGGAGCGGTCCTCGGGCCGGGTAATGCTCTCTTCGGCGTAGGCGATGGTAGCGCCATCGGGAGACCACGCCGGGTTGTAGCCGGCGTCCGCGATTCGGCGGACACCCGCGCCATCGCGGCCCATGATGAAGATTCCGCCGCCATCGCGGTCGGAGTGGAACGCGATGTAGCGGCCATTGGGTGAGAAAGCCGGCTGCGTATCGTCCGCGGACGAATCCTTCGTCAGATCGATGGCCTCAGCCGATCCGACCTGTTGCAGGTAGATGTCCCAATTACCGGCGGCTTTGCCGGCGTAGACTACGGTTGCCCCGTCGGCCGACAAGCTGGGGAAGAGCTCCGCGCCCGGATCGTCCGTGATGCGCGCAAAAACGGTCCCTTCGACCGACCGCGGCGCGCGGCGCGATGCGAAATAGGAATACGCCAGCATCATGCCGAGCGCCAGGCACAGCGCAGCCGTGGCGAGCAGCACGCCATAGCGGCGAAGGCGTGAGCCAGGCCCGGCCGGCGGCGGCGGAATCAGTTGCGCTCCGGCGGCCTCAAGCGCGAACCCCAAATCCTGCGCCGACTGAAAACGGTCCGCCGGCGCCTTTTCCACGCAGTGGAGAACGATGCGCTTGAGCGCGTCGGGAAGCGCCGGCCCGTCGTGGCACAGTTCGGCGGCGTCGGCATTCAGGATTGCGCCGATGGAGTCCATCGCCGACCCACGGTCGAAAAGGTCGCGGCCTGTCAGCATACGGTACAACGCGGCGCCGAAGGCGAACATATCGGACCGGTAGTCCAACGGTTCTCCGCGAATTTGTTCCGGCGACATGTACTGCGGCGTGCCGGCGATCTCATGGCGCACGGTGACGGCTCCGGGGCTGCCGGCGGCGGGAGTCTTACGGGCCAAGCCAAAGTCCAAGAGCTTGACTATGCCCTCGCGCGTGACCATGATATTCGCGGGCTTCAGATCGCGGTGGACGACGCCCGCGGCATGGGCGCACGCGAGAGCCGCGGCAATCTGAACCGCGTAGGCGACGGCCTGTCTTGGCGGCAAACCCGTGGGCGGAATTACCTCATTGAGAGGCCGCCCCTCGACGTGCTCCATGGCGATGAAGTCGATATCGCGATCGCTTCCGATGTCGTGCACGGCAACGATGTTCGGGTGGACAAGGGAGGATGCGGCGCGCGCTTCGCGCACCAGGTATTGACGGCGGACGGAGTCGCCTAGCTGGTCAGGGCGCAAGACCTTCAGAGCAACGCGCCGGTCCAGGCGGGTATCCCACGCGCGGTAGACAACTCCCATGCCGCCCTGTCCGATTTTGGCTTCCACGCGGTACGGCCCCAGCGTTTCGCCGCGCGCAAGGTCCGGGATCTCCTTTCGGGCCAGGGCGCCGAGTACGGCGTTTTCGAGCGGTTCGCCTTCGGCTTCGAGCAGTCGCTGAGCTTGCTCGCAGAGGGTCGGGTCGGACGCGAAGGTTCGTTGCACAAAGTCACGCCGCGCTTCTTCCGGCAATTCGAGCGCGGCGCCGAAAACGTCTTTCAGCCGCGCCCAGCGTTCCGGGGTCATCGCCCGCGAATCTCCAGGCGCAGCCATGCCTTGGCCATGGCCCATTCGCGTTTCACGGTGCGCGGCGAGATGGCCAGAGCCTGGGCCGTCTCCTCGACGGTCATTCCGCAGAAATAGCGCATTTCGACGACGCGCGCCTGCTGCACGTCCAATGCGGCCAGACGCGACAAGGCTTCGTCGACGGCGAGCAATTCCTCCGACTGCCCGATCTCAGAGCTGATTTCGCATCGATCGAGATTGAGCGCGATCTCGCCCCCGCCGCGCTTTTCGGCGACTCGCTGGCGGGCGTAGTCCACCAGAATCCGGCGCATCGCTTGCCCGGCTACGGCCATGAAATGAGCGCGGTTCTGCCAGTCCGCCTTCTGCCCGGCGAGCCGCACATAGGCCTCATTTACTAGCGCCGTGGTCTGAAGGGTATGGCCCTGGCGCTCGTCCCGGAGGAAGTGGGCCGCAAGGCGCTTTAATTCCTGGTATAGCAGCGGGACGAGCTTCGCCAGGGCATCGCTATTGCCCTGACCAGCTTCCGCGAGCAGCGCGGTTACCTCGCCTGGCTTGGCCATCTCGACGAGGCCCATTGTAGCTGCAAGACGCAGGCAGGCGAAAGCGCCTGTTCTTGGCAGGCGAAAGCGCCTTCCCCACCTTTCTGGCCCCGTTCGTTCGCCCTTTGCGCGTAGTAGATGAAAGGAATACTCTGGTGACGGACAAGTCCATCGTGCGCAGGCTCTTGTTTTCGGTCTTGATTCCGGCGACTCTGATTGGCCAATCGATCGACCCCCGCGTCGAGTTGATGAGTATCCTCTTTCGGCTGGCCGGAAACAAGGAATACCACGAGTGCCAGGCGCCGCTGTACGACCAGGCCATCGACAGGTATTTCGCACCGTACCGCGATCGCGAGGCGGTTCGCCTGGCGGGCGCCCTGGGCGGGGGCGCCGACGCGCCGATGAAACTGGCCGTCAATGTGAGCGACGTTGTGTCCCTGGGGGAGATTGTCCCGTTCGATGGCCCGGGAGTTTACCTTTATGCCGGTTGGGACGTGGGTAAGGCTCGCGATTTCCTTGGCGCCGCCCGGCGATTCGCCGCCGAGACGGACTTCGAGGGATTCTTGAAGACGCAGCAACCGCTCTACGACGTTACCAACGCGAGGCTGCAAACGCTGCTGGAAAAGTCCGATCTGGGGTGGTTCAGCCGGTTCTTTGGCACGCCGCCGGCGAAGTTCGTCATCATCCCCGGACTGGCAAATGGCGCGCCCAGCTACGCGGCGCGCGTCACGGACGGGACCGGGGCGGAAGAGATCTACGCTATTCCCGGCGTTTCGAAGGTGGACGCCGAGGGTCTCCCCGTGTTCGACCCGGATTGGCGCGTCATCATGGTGCATGAACTTGTACACACGTACACGGACCCGGCGATTGGCGCGGTCGCGGCGCGGATGGGGAAAGCGGCTGCGCAGATCTACGAGCCCGTGGCGGCAGCCATGCAGCGGCAGTCGTATGGGAATTGGAGAGCGATGCTGAACGAATCGCTGGCGCGCGCCGTGACGGTGGAGTATGCGATGGAACACGATGGGCCGGAGGCTGCGGGCCTGCTGATTCGGAAGGAGAACTCGCGATCGTTTTTCTGGATGTCCGGCCTGGTGGATCTGCTGGAGGCTTATCGGAGCGGGCGTCAACAGTACCCGACGTTCGAGCGATTCATGCCGCGGGTGGTCGATTACTTCAACGGGGTCGCGCCCAGGATTCAAGAGTTGGTGGATGGACTCCAGCCGAGGGTAATCTCGACGAGCGTTCCGGACGGCGCTCGCGGGGTGGACCCTAGCCTGGAAGCAATCGTGGTTCGTTTCAGCATGCCGATGAGCCGCATCGGCCCGGGCGGCGCCGCCGACCTGGACGGTTGGCGCATCGATACGACCGGTACGGCGATCCTTATCCCGGTAAAGCTGGAGCCGGAACGGGATTACGCATTGCCGCTGCGCTGGACGGGCGGGCAAGCTTTCGTCAGCGCGGATGGCGTGCCGCTGCCGGCTACGGTGCTGCGATTCAGGACGGGCGCGGCGGCGGCGGAGAGGCAGCCATGATGGCGGGGGTGGAGGTTCGGGAAGAGGAAGGGCGCGACCCCCGCATGAATTGTCCGTCGAGGGGGACCGGAAACGAAGAAGGCAGGCGGGCCCACAAAAGCAGTGGGCACCGGGCCCGCAACCATCGCGGGCACCCCCCGCCCCACCCGGAACTATTTGTGTTGCCTGTGGGCGAAGCGGAATACCTGGTGTACGCGCCGCTGCGGCGGGCGGCGCTGATTGGGAACGCGGCACTGGTGCGCTCGATGCGCGACGGCGGGTCGCCGGAAATCGCGGCTATGCTGGGCGATGACGACGAGCGCGCGCCCGTCGCCCGGCCGGCCGGTCCACCGCGGCCCATTGCAGCCACGCTGCTGCTGACCAACGCGTGCAACCTGCGCTGCCGCTATTGCTACGCAGCCGCCGGCGAACGGCCGCCGGCGTTCATGCGGCCGGAAACGGCGCGGCGGGCCATCGATTTCGTCGCGGCGAACGCGGTGGCCCGGAAGGCGCGGTCGTTCGAAGTCACCTATCACGGGGCCGGCGAGCCGGCTTTGCATTGGAAGCTGCTGGAAGAATCGCATCTGTATGCGCGCAGCGTCGCCAAGGCCAACGGCTTGCGGCTGCGGAGTTCGCTGACGACCAACGGCGCGCTGGCGGCGGACAAGCGGGCGTGGATTGTGGGGCATTTGGACAGCGCCAACGTGTCGTTCGACGGGCTGCCGGAGGTGCAGGATGCGAACCGGCGGTTTCCTTCCGGGCGCGGTTCGAGCGACATTGTGCTGGCCACGCTGCGGGCTTTCGACAGCGCCGGTTTTCGCTATTCCATCCGCATGACGGTCACGGCGGGGACCGCGCCCAGGCTGGCTCAATCCGTCGCATTTCTATGCCGCCGGTTCCGGCCGCGCGCCATTCAGGCGGAACCGATGTACCGGATGGGCCGGGGCCGCGAAGAGGAAGAGGCGGAAACGGCGGTATTCATAGAAGCTTATCGGGCGGCGCGGCGCACATCCCGAAAAGCGGCGCGGCTGCTGCGATTCTCCGGAGCCCGCCTGGGGACGGTGACGAACCGTTTTTGCGGCGTGGCGAACGACAATTTCTGCGTGTCGCCGGCGGGCAACGTCAGCGCATGCCACGAGGTGGCCGATGAGGGTCAGCCGTTCGCGGAGCGGTTCTTCTATGGACGCCCGGCGGCGGGAACTTCCGGCTTCGAGTTCGACCCCGAGGTATACGAGGGCGTGCGCGCGCGGACCGTCGACCGCCTGGAATATTGCGCCGGATGTTTTGCGAAGTGGAGTTGCGCGGGCGACTGTTATAACAAGGCTCTGCACTGGAACGCGGCGGAATTCGCCGGCGCTGGGCGCTGCGAGATTGTTCGCGCCCTAACCAAAGACCAGATTCTGGAGAAGATTGCCGCTTCCGGCGGAGTGTTCTGGAAGGGGTCAGCGGAGAGGCGCGATGAAAAAAGGATTTGAGGACCGCATTCACGACATTCCTCTTCCTGCGAAGGCGCGGGGAGAAGTTCCCGGCGTCTGCTCGGTGGAACGCAGCTGGGACGGTTGGAAACTGACTCGCCGGGACCTGATGGGCCTGGTTGCGGCGGGAGTGTTCGCCGGGCTTCCCCGAACCGCCCGCGCGGCGTGCACGACCGGGGCCTACGCCCACGAGATTGTCGTCGGGAGCCTGAGTTTTTCCCCCGACGGCAAGACTCTGGTCAGCGCCGGGCGGGACCGCTTCGTGAAGTTCTGGAGCATTCCCGGCGGCGCTCTTTTCCGCTCGGTCGCGACCGCGGACGTCCCGTTCCAGGTGGCCGTGAGTCCGGATGGAAGCCAAATCGCCGTAGCCATGGATAACGGCCATTTGGAGCTGTGGCCATTCGCCGGCGGGACGAAGCGGGCGCTCCAGGGGCACACGGCCGCCGTCAAGGGTGTGGCCTTCACGCCGGATGGATCGCAACTGGTCTCGGTGAGCCTGGACCGCACGACGAAAGTCTGGTCGGTTGCGAACGCAACGCTGGTGCGGAGCTTCACCGACTCGACGGACACGATGCTGCAGGCTGCGGTTCCACGGGCCGGCCTGCTCCGGGACGTGAGCGATGGGCGCCGCGCCGCGAACGAAGCCCTCGCGCCGGCGCAGAGCTATCTGGTGACCTCGGGCACGCAGGTGTATCTGAGGTCGCTGGCGACGGGCGCGATCCTGCGAGCGGTAGCGGGCAAGGCATTCGCCCTAAACCCGAACGGCGAGTTTCTGGCGGCGGACGATGGGACGAAGCTGTACATGTACGCGTTCCCAAGCCTGGCCCCGAACGCCTCGGTGGTGCAGAAGCAAAACGCGACGTCGCTCTCCTACAGCGCCGATGGGAAGCTGCTGAGCATCGCCTATACGGGCGCGCCGGCGCAGCTTTATTCCGCGCCCGACCTGACTCTGACGCTGGAGACGGGCGCGAGCGCGGGGGCGAATCTGGCGACGGCGATGGACCCGCAGAACCAATACCTGGCTGTGGCCTCCGGGCAGAGCATCCTGCTTTTCGGGCTGCCGTCCGGCAATGTTCTGCCGGTTTGTTTCATGGACGTTGCGGCGTCCTCGCCGGCGAGCAGCGGAATCCAGTACCTCATGGGAGGCGTGGTTTACACGGCTGGCTGCACGTCGCCCATTCCGGACGGCGGCGTGTGCACCTGCGACTGCGTTCCGGGCGACTGCCCTTGCGTGTACGACACGGGATGTTCCTGCGATTCGGATACCGGCTGCGATTGCGATACCGACACGGGATGTTCCTGCGATTCGGATACGGGCTGCGAGTGCGTCGGCGATGTGGGGTGTTCGTGCGACTCGGACTACGGGTGCGGGTGCGTGGACGACACCGGCTGCGGGTGCGATGGCGATACCGGCTGCGGGTGCGATGGCGATTCCGGCTGCGGCTGCGATTCCGAATAGCGGCATTCGCGTTACTCTCGAAATTGTGCAGACCATCATCGAGCCGTTCCGTATTAAGAGCGTCGAACCGCTGCGCTACACGACGCCCGAAGAACGCGAGCGCTACCTGGAGCAGGCCGGATACAATCTGTTTCTGATCGAGGCCCGCAACATCCTCATCGATCTGCTCACCGACTCCGGCACGAGCGCCATGTCCAACGAACAGTGGGCAGCCATGATGCGCGGCGACGAGTCGTATGCCGGCAGCGCCAGCTTCTTCCGGCTCAAACGCGTCGCCAGCGAAATCACGGGATTCCGGCACATCATTCCGTGTCACCAGGGCCGCGCCGCGGAGCGGATCCTCTTCAGCGTGGTCTGCAAGCCCGGTCACGTGGTCCCCTCGAACACGCATTTCGACACCACGCGCGCCAACATCGAATTCACGGGGGCGCGCGCGGTGGACCTCCCTATCCCCGAAGCCGCCGATACGCAAGCCCGGCTGGATTTCAAAGGCAACATGGACACGGCCGCGCTGGAAGCGCTGATCGCGGCGGAGGGCGCGGACCGCATTCCGCTGGCGATGCTCACGATCACCAACAATTCCGGAGGCGGGCAACCCGTATCGATGGCCAACATCGAGGCCGTGAAGGGCGTTTGCTCGCGGCACGGCATCCCCTTCTACCTGGACGCCTGCCGTTTCGCCGAAAATGCGTGGTTCATCCACGAGCGCGAACCGGGCTATGCCGATTGGTCCCCCAGGCGCATCGCGCAGAAGATGTTCTCGCTCGCGGACGGGTGCACTTTCTCCGCCAAGAAGGACGCTTTCGCCAATATCGGAGGCCTGCTGTGCACGAATGACGACCGGGTAGCGCAGCTCGAAACCAACCTGTTGATTCTGACCGAAGGCTTCCCGACGTACGGAGGGCTGGCCGGCCGCGACCTGGAAGCCATCGCCGTGGGTCTGGAAGAGGTCCTCGAACCCGACTATCTCCGCTATCGCATCATTTCGACGGGCTATCTGGGCAGGCACATCGCCGAACGCGGCGTGCCCATTGTGGAACCGCCGGGCGGCCACGCGATCTATATCGACGCGGCCCGCATGCTCCCGCACATTCCGGCGAGCCAGTTTCCGGGACAGGCATTAGCCGTGGCGCTATACCGTCACGCGGGGATCAGGTCGGTGGAGATCGGCTCGTTGATGTTCGGCGCCGCGGCCCGCCATGAGTTGCTGCGCTTGGCGATCCCTCGCCGCGTCTACACGCAGAGCCACATCGATTACGTGGTGGAAGCCATTCTGGAGGTGGATGCGAGGAAGGAGGAGATACGGGGCATGGAGATCGTCGAGGAGCCGCCGTTCCTTCGCCACTTCAGCGCGCGCTTCCGCCCGTTGCAGGCAGGGGCGGTTGGGTGAGGCTCTATACGGCTTTCTTCTTGCCCTTCAAAACCGCGCCTAGCACGACGGCCGCGGGCAGGGCTGCCAGGAGCGCGAACTTCGCCTTGGTCTTGCGGGCCGTGGGCATGTCCGACGGCAGGACCCCCGAGTCAATCGATCGGTCGATGACCTTCCCGATGCGCATTTGGTTCAGGTCGTATTCGAACTGCTTGCCGCAGTCGAGGCAGACGACGTAGCTCTGGCTGTGCGGTTGGCCAGCCTTGGTGATGGGGGCCACCGGGCGGGTAAGGCGGCGATGAGAACAGCGAAACAGCAGATTTAGCACGGTGTCGATCATAAGCGGCGCGACAACGGCTCTCCCCTCTCTACCCTGTATCTTCGCACGCCTGGGGGACGGTATGGGTGACATGGCGGACACCTGATGGTTGGACGGTCCGGAATTACCGGCCAAAACCTCGGGCGCCTGGTAGGAAAGAACTGGCGCCTAACAAGCAATTCCTTCGCTACCGCCTGACGCGAAACGGATTATTCGTGATGGCAAGCAACGTGCAGGTATTCGCTATTGGGCCGTTTGGCTTTGACGTGGGGCCCTGAACGGATAGCGGTCAAGAGGAGCAGCCACTATGGAGCTGTGGGGTTGCCGGTTGGGACTCGAGTTCTTGAGTTGCGCGCAAACTCAGTACTCATTGCCGCAGCGCCTCATCGTCGCTGCTGTTGCAATTGCCGCCGTTACGGCGCTGGTGTACTACGGAGGGCGGTGGCTTATTCGGGTCTTGGGGCTGTAGGGTGGCGGGGCTGAAGAGGTTGCATTAAGAAGGCAGGCCAGGAGGCCCGCCCCACCGGTAAATTACTCGCAGGACGCTAAGGACGTATTGCTCGCCCGTGAGGCCCTCGCGAACCGCGTCGGGGAATGAGGCGAGCGACTGGAAATACGCGGCCAGTTCCTGGAACAGCTCGATGCGCGCCATTGGATCGAAGGCGTCGCGGCGCGTTACGGCCCGCACAGCGATGCTCACCGCCTCCGGACTTACGCGGCTGCGCAGCCTGGCGGCCAGATGCGGGTGGGCCAACAGCGAATTGTACCTGGCGGGCGCAATCTGCTCCAGATCGGGCGCGGCGAGGCTCGGTTCGCGGGCCACGATGGTGCCGGCCGCCAGGTCGCCCAGGCGCTGACAGTTCCGGCTGCAGGCGCTGGCGACTCCGCCCACAAGGTAGGCAATGGGCAGCATATCCACCAGCCGGAGCAGGTTCCGCAGAACCACCTGCGAGAGCCTTAATCGCAAGCCCTGGGCATCTACCACACGCAGGCCCAGCACCCTCTTGCCCAGAGTCTGGCCGTGCCAGCGCCATTCGAGCGCGATGCCGTATCCCACGGAAATCGCGAAATAGAGAATGGCCTGGATTGCCGCAGCCCAATCCCGGTTCACGCTTCCCAGCCACTCGCAAACTCTGCCGGCGCCTTGCGAGAGCAGCACGATGGCCGCGGCATCCAGGAGCCAAGCCAAAGCGCGCGTCACAGGCGACGCCAGGGCATAGGAGAACTCCACGCCCTCAGGGGTTTCGATGATCAGCGAAGCGGCGGCGCCGTGACTCATTCGCGGCCCACCCAGCCCAGAAAGAAAGACAGGGCCGCCAATTCGCACAATCCGAATGCGATTTTCAGGCTGTAGGGAATCACGGGCTGGTGATACTGCGATACGAAGGCTTCCACGATGCCGGCCCAAATCAGCATGACACCGGCGCCGGAAACGATCGCCACCAGGTCCGCGGCCACGGCCCGCAGACGCGCGACGCGCGGCGTGCGGTCGCCCCATCCGATCAAGGCGCCGGCCAACACAAAGCCCGCCTGACCGCCCAGCAGAATCGCAGGAATTTCGATGGACCCGTGCGGCAGCAGCCAGCCCGCGAGGAAGACGCCTTGCCCTCCGACGATGTAGTCCGCCGCCACCGCGCCCAAAATCACGCCGTTGTAGAAGAGCAGGATGAGGGTTCCCGCGCCGAACGTGACGCCCATGGCCAGGGCCAGGACGGTCACCTGGGTATTGTGCGTCATCAGCTCCGCGGCGAAGGTTGCTTTAACGCCCTTCAGGCGATCCTCTTTGGCGGCGCCGGCGCTCTCTTCATGGGCGACGCGTTCTGAGGGAGAGACCTGAAGGCCGGGAAAGGGCAGCAGGAAGGCTTTGTTTCGCGGGTCCACGTGCAGTGCAAACCAGCCGAAGGCGCACCCCAACAAGGTTACGCCGACGGCCAGCCGGAAGGCTCCCAGGTGGCGCCGGAAGGCCCGCGGAAAGGCCTGTACGGCGCTCTTCCAGCGGATCTTGACGGGCGCGCGGGTTTCGTGGATCACGGAATACGTGCGCGATACGAGCGATTCCAGGAAAGCGCGCAAGGGCGGTTCGGTGGCAAAGGCGTCCATACGCGAAAGGTCTGAGGAGCAGCGCTCGTAAAGGTAGTGGAGGCGCTCGATCTCAGAGAGGGGCAGGCGGCCCTCAGGGTCGGCTTCGAGCTTCGCCAATACGGCGTGCAACTCATCCCAATAGGCGCGTTCGGCGGCAACGAAGCGGGGCAGATCGACAATCATAGAATCTGCCTCCGCTTTACCTCGAGATAACCCGAGGCGGCCTGCATCTTGATGCGGTCGGGATCCGTAATTGTAAGCTTCACTCCGCGGTTCTGCAGCGCGATTTGGAGCGCGCGCATTCGGTTGGAGAGCAGTTGGCCCGCCAGGCCGGAATAGAGCGCGTCGAGGTCCTTCACGGCATCGCCGGCGTAGAGCGGCTTGAGCGCGGCGGTTCGCCTGACGTTGACCAGCACCACATGGCGGCGCGCGAGGAGGGGAATATCCCGTTCGAAGTTCTCCGCCAGGAGGGCGTCGTCGAGCGACGTGAAGAAGACCAGGAGCGAGCGGCGCCGCACGTTGAGTTGCAAGCTGGTAAAGACGTCGCGGAAATCCGGGCTCACGCGCCGGGCGTGCAGATTATAGGTGGTCTCGCGGCACAGACGGAAGTGATCCATGCCGCTGCGCGCGCGCACGAATTGGTGAGCGCGGTCGCTGAAGGCTACCAGACCGAAGCGGTCGCCCTGCTTTTCCGCCACCAGGGCCAGGTGCAGGGCTGCGTCCACGAAGGACTCGAGGATGCCCTCGCGAGCCGATAGGCGCGACGCGTCGAGAATCGCGTAGACTTCCTGAGCGTGCTCGACGCGGTACAGCTTCACCGCCGGAAAGCCTCGTTTGGCGGTGGCTTTCCAGTGGATGTCCTCGAAATTATCGCCGGGCAGGTAATGGCGCAGGTGATCGAATTCCCTGCCTTTGCCCACCTGGCGCATCATGCGCAAGCCGAGGTTGCCGGTACGCAGGAAAAGCGCGGCCGTGGCGTGGTCCCGCAGGTTGGGATACACGCGAAAGGAAAAGTCTACTGGCCGCGGCTGGCGGACCAGCCACAGCCCGAGGGGCGAACCCGCTTCCACATGAAGTTCCCGCAGCGCATGATCGCCGCGAGCGCGTCCGATGCACGGCCATTCCACGTTGGACGCTCCATGGGGAGCGGACACATCCAGCACCGGCGAATCGGTTTCCACGCCGGAGGGCAGGTCGACGCCCAAGCGGAGGGCGCGAGGGGTTTCCGTCCGATTCCCGATGGTGACCGGAAAAGCCGCCGGCACGTCCTTGGTGAAGCGGACGAATCCGGTAGCGCTGAGCGTTACCGCGGAAATTCGCCGCAGGGCTGCGACGGCGTCGAACACGGCGACCGCGGCCAACACCGCCAATCCCGAAACGCAGACCGCGGCCGCGATGCCGGGGAACATTCCGGCCAGCGAAGCCAGCGGCAGGGCCAGCGCCACGGAGGCCAGCAGCAGACGTGAGGAAGGAACTAGCATGGGACGTTCATCGCGGCACGGGCACTTCGTGCAGAATGCGGTCGAGCACCTCGGAGGCGCACACGCCCTCCAACTCCGATTCGGGACGCAGGAGCAAGCGGTGTTCCAGCACCGGGAGGGCCAGGGCGTGGATATCGTCGGGGGTCACGAAGTCGCGGGCGGATAGCGCCGCCCACGCGCGCGCGCCGCACAGCAGGGCCTGGGACGCGCGCGGACCGGCGCCCACCAGAATGGCGTCGTCGGTACGGGTCCGGCGGACCACCTGCACCGCGTAATCGACCAGTTGGTCGCTCACTTGCACGGTTTCGAGGACCTCCCGCAGGCTCGCCAGATCGGATTCGCCCAGGCACGGCTTCACGTCGCCCCGCAGCAGGACGGTTTCGGGAGCTTGCTCGCCCAGCGACCGGCGGGCCAGCGAGATTTCGTCCGGGTTCTCCGGCCAGCTCATATTGATTTTGAGCATGAAGCGGTCCTTCTGGGCTTCCGGAAGTGGATAGGTGCCCTCGCTTTCAATGGGGTTCTGGGTGGCGAAGACGGTGAAGTTCGGCGACAGGCGATAGCTTTCGCGATCGATGGTGACGGTACGCTCCTGCATGGCTTCGAGCAAGGCCGACTGCGTCTTGGCGGGCGCGCGGTTGATTTCGTCGGCCAGCAGAAACGTGGTGAACAGCGGACCCTTCACGAGCGAGAATTCGCCGCTCTGGAGATGGAACACGTTGGTCCCTGTGATATCCGCCGGCATGAGGTCCGGGGTGAACTGGATGCGCTTGAATTCCGAGCCCAGGACCGCGGCCAGGGTGCGCGCCAGCAAGGTTTTTCCGAGGCCGGGAACGCCTTCGATGAGCGCGTGCCGGTTGCACAGCACCACCACCAGCGAATAGCGGATGGCGTCTTCCTGCCCGATGATCACCTGGCGGATTCCGGCGACCGCCGTCTCCATCGCGGATTGAAACTGTTCGAGGTTCAAAGTTCTCCTTTCACATGCAGCAAGACTTCGATTCGGCGCGTGGCTTCCACGGGCCGCGTGGACGCGTCCGCCAAGATGGCTTCGGCTTGCTCCTGTTGCCGGGGCGTTGCCTGACGCCGGTTCGCGCCCAGCCACTCCCGCCAGCAGACGGCGGCCAGTTCCGCGGGTGGAATGTGGCGTTTCAAGAGCGTCAACAGGCCCGCCTGAGCGGTCCGGCCGGAAAAACGCTCGAGGGCGCGGGGCGGAGCGGGCGGGGGAAAGCCCGAAGCGTTCCTCCAGATGAACAGCGCGGCGCAGAGGCCCAGCCCGAAGGCCAGGCCCATCAGGCGGAACTGCCGCGCCATACCGACCACGCTGCCCGATTCGGCGAGGCCCAGGTGCTGTTCGTCGAAGACGATCCGCCGGTAGGGTCCGATGGCGCCGGACACCTGCTCCAGACGGTCCAGGGCGACGGCGGATTCATTGGTGAAATCGGCGCTTTCCGCCATCAACAGCACGCTGCCCTTGCCGAAATCGCGTTCGATGGCGAGGATCTTCTCCCCTGCGTTGTCGCGGACGCGCCAGCCAGCGGCCTGTCCGAAGTAGAGGGGATGCGGATGGGTGTTATCGGGGTCCAGTTTGAGGCTCACCTTCCACATGGTCTGAACGGGCGGCTGCTGGTTCGATTGCTGTTTCGATCCGCCGGCGGCCGGCTGCTCCCGGCGGTCGAGATCCGCCTGCGACGGGCGCTGCAGGGGATCGATGTACATGGCCACAACCACGCGGTTGCCACGGCTGGCGATGCGTTCGACGGGCCGCAAGAAGGCAGCGTCGTCCCAATCCACCTGGATGGGGTTCACGCCGAGCAGAACGAGAGTGGCGCCATCGCGCGGCAAGAAATCGAGCGGCAGGAAATTGCGCTCGACGGCGATGCCGGGAACCTTGCCGAGGCTGTCGTAAAGCAGCTTCGCCCCGGTGGGGCCCGTGCGCAAGGTGGAGAAATCCGGATAGAGTTCGCCCGAGGCGAATTGCCGGTTAAACAGGCCGATGACGCCCGCGAAAAAGGCCACCGCGAGCACGGCCAGAGCCAGGAATCTCCACGCGCGCGTCACGCTACTCCCCCCGGACCTAGAAGCGTCCTAATCTCGTCACCCCGCCGCCGGAACGCCCGCGCATCGTCTTCGAAGACTTCGTGCAGGCCGTACCAGGCCCGTTCGAAGGCCCGCACGTTGGCTGAGAACAACTCGCGCGCTTGGGGGGACTGCCGCGCCCTGCGGCGCAACTCGACCTCGAATTCGCGATTGGTCTTGCCGGGATTGACGGTGAGGAACTCATGGCGGCCCAGCCATGCCAGGTTGGCCAGATAGAATGCCCGCAGCGCCAGGCGCAGATTGCCCTCCGTGAGGCAGCGTTCCGCCATCTCCAGCCAACCGGCTTCGGGGAGGCGGTCGGCAGTGAGATCTTCGTCGTCCAAGCGAACGGGGACAAGGGAAGGACCCGCGGCCGGCCCGTGCTTCTTACGCCGCAATCGGAGGGCGCGCCAAACCACCCAGCCCGCCAAGGCCAACGCCAGCCCGATGAGCGCCCAGACGCTCCAATGCAGCGCGGCGGCGGGCGCTTGTCCTCCGAGCGGCATGGGCGAGAGGCCCAGCCCTCCGAAAATCCACCGCAGCAGGCGATCGATCATCGTGCCCGCCCAATGCAACGCGGATCGTACGGCCGCAATGGCGCGATCCGTGGCGACGACGATCCACGGAACGCCGGAGGCCGCAGTGGCTGGGGGAGGGATTCTCCAGTTGTACTCGGGCGATTGCATGGTCCGGCGCACGGCTTGTTCCAGATCCCGGGATGCGACGGCGTCGGCCGCCCGCGCCGGCATTAGCGGCAGCGCGGCCAGCGCAACCACTACCGCAACCGCGGCGCCATTGGTTATGGCCGACCGGACCCGCCTCAAACCGGCGCGCAAATCCTCACCAGTCCCGGCCGATTCCGCCTGGAAGCAACGGAGACAGTAAACAGCCTGCACGAAGGGATCGAAAACCAGCCAGGTGGCGGCCAGCACAAGAGCCAGGAACAGACGGTTTTCGACAAAACTCGAACCGCCGCGGCTGAACGCTGAATCGTAGCCGGTCAGCATCTTCACAAGTTCCGGCAGAATGGCGAAAGTGGCCGCCAGGTTCAGCATGACGATCAACGAGAGCAGCAGCAGGAGTAACTGGAGAAGCCAGCACGGAAGCCCTTCGTCACGGGCCAGGCGGCGAGCTTTGGCGATGGCCGCGAGCGGGTCCAGGTCCCCGCGGCCGGCCAGCACAGCGGCGTTGCGGTAGAAGGCCACCATGGGAGCAAAAGGGAAAACGGCCAACAGCGAGAGACACAGCATCAGAGGCTTAGTGGCCGCCAGGAAGGCCTGGTTCGCCACAAGCCACGAGATCCGCTGACCGGTCCACGGGCGTTCCGGAGCGCCGGCGAGCATGCGGTGCAGACGGTCCGCGAAGACGCCGCGCCAGCAATTCATCCAGATCAAGAGCAGCGCCACGGCCAGCGATTCGGCGGCGCAGTTGAGGTCGGACATGGGAGGGTGCGTCAGGTTGTGCCAGAAGACCAGCGACATGAGGGCTAACGGCACGCTGCCAATCCAATGGCATAGCAACGCGTCGATGGACGCGCGGCGCAACAGATGAGCGGCTTCTTCCAGAAGAGAGACGGGGCCGGGCTGTTCTAACGGCCTTGCCATGACACGCGCTCCGATCGCTCGGCGATGGCGATGAGACCCTCGGCGGCGCTGAAGACCATGGCCCATGCCAGGACGACGCCAGCCAGCGCCATGCCCACGGAGGCCAGGCGGCGCAGACTTCCGCGCCGGGCCGCCTCCTCCCGCGCCGTATCGCGGAGGCACGCGGCGCACAACAGGCGGGACTCGTGCTCCGTCACGCATTCGCGGCAGAAGCTCCGGCCGCAGCGCGGGCATCGACACACGGCCTCGCGCAGCTCGTGATTCCAACAGCGTTGTTGGAGGTCCGGACCGTTCATAACCGGGGCGCGCCGCCGCGTGCAGCGGGCCGGAAAGCCGCCGACCCTGGCTCAAACATTGAAGGAGACCTTCTCTTCGGAGGGACGTTCGCCGAGCAGCAACAGGCCCGCTCCCGCGAATCCGAGCAATAGCCCAATTCCCCCGGCAATGCCGCGCGATACCGGATAATCGAGCAGTCCCAGGGGCTGAACCTGAGTTTGAAGCGCGGCGGCGGGATTGCGCGATCTCGCATTCCGGAGACTAATCGCAACACCGGCCGCCATTTGAACCGCATAATACCAGAAGCCGACGGAGGCGAGTGCAACGATGGCCAGGTTGCGCATGGACGGCCGCAGTTTGCCCATGTAGTTCTGCACCACGACTGCGACCGCAGTGGCAATCTGAAGCAGTACGAATCCTAACAATATCCATCGTCCCACGCTGGCAGCGGCCCGGACCGTCAGCAACTCCGCGAGGCCTCCCAGGCACAGGCTGGCGACAAATAGAACTGAAATCGGGGTCCGAACTGTTTTGGAGGGGGGCGGCGGCGGTGGGGGCGTGGGCGTCCCTGGCGATGCGAGTCCGGTTCTGCCCTCGGGCAGCGGCCCGACCTGCCGCTCCTCCACCGCGTCGGCCCAATTAGCCTCTACGACACCCTGGGCCTCGACCAGTTTCGGCTCAACCTTCTCCAGGAAGCGCCTCGCCGTCCAGGTGCGATAGAGCGACGGAAGCTCGTCGGAGCTTACGGCTGTGTAGATGCGGCAGCGGCAACTGCATGCAACGGAGACCCAGATCCACGTGGCGATCAGCGCCACGGAGACGGTCCACCAGGCCCAGGTGAGGTTCATGCCGATCCCCCTCGCATTGAGCCCAAATTCCAGGCCGTTGACGGCCGCGAGCGCGCAAAGCCACAGGAGGGCGATCAGGGCGGAACGGGTCGAAATGTGGAAACGCGGCGCCTTGGCCGTAACGATAGCCTGGATATCGCGGAAGTAGAATCGTTTGTAATCCTCACGGAAGCGCGCGGATTTGACCAGCAACAAGTGGTCGGACCCCATCCAGATGCTGGAGCCGAAGATAAAACCCCTGCGCCGTCCGGGAAGCCTGCGATAGCGCTGGTTGCCATGCTCCACGGTTTACGCTCCCCGCCGGGCCTTGGCCACAAGGTGCCAAATCAACCAGACCCAGAGCCCGCCTTCCGCCAGCGCCGCCGCCAGTCCAACGCCGAAGCGCCACCGCCAGCGGCGTACCAGGCTGATGGGCTGTTTCCACTTCATGATGGCCAGCGCCGCCACCGCGGGCAAAGAGAGAATGGTGAGCGGCCAAACGATGAGCAGGGCGAAGGGTATGGACACGGCACAGGTATCCCACAGGGTCCGCGAGGCTTCGGATTTTGCCGGCTTGGCCTTCCCGCGCGAACCGGCCACGCAGGACGGACACCACACCCCTTCGCCGAACTCCACCGCGCAAAGCTGGCACACAAACCGCCCACACTGCAGGCAAGCCGATACCGCCCGCTTGCCAGGATGGTCGAAGCACGCAGCTTCGCCTTCCAGGGCGATTTCGGCAAGCGCCGCCGCGCCCTGCGCCAGGGCAGCCGGGAACAGCCGCACCACGTTGCGGGAACCGCAGGAAGTACAATCGGCCGCCTCACCGTTTCGCAGTTCCCATTTGGGCAGCGGCATACCGCAGCGGGCGCAGGGTACCGGCATAGGGGGCGCGCTATCCCCGGGTCTTGATGACCCTGGTATCGCAGATCATGTCATGCAACGCGCGCTTTTGAGAGTCGAACCCCGCCATGATGTATCCGATGTAGATGATTATGGCGCTCAACATCTTCGCGAAGTAGCGGCCGATGGCGCGGCCGGTCTGAATACCCGACCCATCGGGACGGACTACCTTTACGCCCAGGGCCATCTTGCCCGGGGTGGCGCCGAATTTGACCAGGAAGAACGTCTCGTAAGCGCATCCGAGGACCATGCCCAGGAGCATTAACAACCCGAGCATGCCGAAAACGGGCGCCATCATCGCGAGAGCTTCCGCCGGGTTGGAATTGGGCGTCACCGACATCCGGGTCATGGGGGCGCCGATTGCGGCGGCGAGAGCCATCTGCAGGATGCCCATGGGAATTGCCAGGATGATGCCATCGATCACCACGGCTACGAACCGTAGCCAGAAGCCGCCGTACCGGACGAAGCCGGCCGGGGCCACGCCTTCGCGCAGTTTCTGCGCATAAGCGTCCTTACAGTTTGGACATACCGTCCGGTCGCCGAAGCGGGCCAGTTCTTCATGCGCCGCGGGCCGGCCGCATTCGGAACAGTACTCGATTGCAGGTGTCATAACGATAGCCGTCGCGTAGTTCAGGAGATTGTAGCAGTTCCTACGCCAGCTTGCGCAGCTTGGTGACCCTGCCCACTTCAACCCATTCGACGACAAAGATGTTTCCGTCGCGGTCGAAACATGCCCCGTGCGGGCAGATAAACTGGCCCGGAATGAACTTGTCCCTGGCGGCGGTGCGTAAGGGGAACTGCCCGTTCGGCGGGTTGGAATCTCCGAGGTGCTCTATGATCCGGTTGTCTTTATCCATCAGCGTGACCCGGCCTTGTAAGTCCGGGACGACGACATCGCCCCGGCGCTCGTGGAAATGGCACGGGAGCCGGAAGCCCTGAATGAAATCGATGTGCTGGCCGGCCAGCGTGAAGCGCTGCAAACGGTTATTGCGGCGGTCCGCCACCACCAGTACGGGCTCGGGCGCGCGCGTGTCCACCCAGATGCCATGCGGTTCGGTGAGCCGTCCCGGCTCCGCGCCTTTCCCGCCGAAGGTCCGGACGTAATCGCCCCGGCTGTTGTACTGGTTCACGTAATAAGAGCCGTAGCCATCGCCCACGTACATGTCCCCGCCGGGAGCAATCGCAATGTTGGTCGGATTATAGGGCTTGGGCGCGCCATCCGGACCCGGACGATAGGCCTCGATATCGGGAGGACCCTCGATCTTCCAGACGATTTCGCCTTTCAGCGTGGTCTTCAGAAACACCGCCTGCATCGCCGGTTGCGGCGTCATCTTCGGGTTGGCGGCGTTGACCGTCAGATAGAGAAACTCCTCCCGGCCCTCCTTGCGGATGTGCAGTCCATGCGCGACGCCGCGAAACTCCTTACCCCACGAGCGGACGAACTTACCGTGACGGTCGAACACCACCATGGTGTCGGGGATCTCGCTCGACGCGTGCACGGTGTGATGTATATATATGTTGCGCTCCAAGTCTTCCACCACGCCGTGGGTATTGCCGTAGCGGAAGCGCGAGGGCAACCGGCCCCAATCGTGAAGCGCCTCATAGCGGTGTTCGCCCTCACCGAGGATGGGCGCTTTCACGCCGGCTTTATCCTCTGCTCCCAGAATGAATGGCGCGGCGCCTGCCGCCAGAAAATTGCGTCGTGTCGTCATGTTGTTCACGCGATAATATCGTGGACCACCGAACCGCCTTCGGGCGCGGTCAGGCGCACGTCGAGTCCCTGGTATTTGACCGATAGCCTGGGGGCATCGATGCCGAGCAGATAGAGCATGGTCGCGTGAAAATCGTGGATGCCGACCGGGTTCTCGACCGCCGCGTAGCCCAGGTCGTCCGTCGCGCCGTAGGCGAAGCCCTTCTTGATGCCGCCGCCGGCCAGCAGGAAGGAGAAGCCTTTGATGTGATGGTCGCGCCCGCTGCCGCCTTGCGACATGGGCGTGCGGCCGAACTCACCGCCCCAGACCACCAGCGTGTCGTCCAGCATCCCGCGCTGCTTGAGGTCGGTGATCAAGGCCGCCGTGGCGCGATCCGTTTCCTCGGCTTTGAAAACGATATTGCCCTTGACGTCGTTATGGTGGTCCCAATCGCGATGATAAAGCTGGATGAAGCGCACGCCGCGCTCCGCCAGACGCCGCGCCAGCAGGCAGTTCGACGCGAAGGAGCCGTCTCCCGGCCGCGCTCCGTACATCTCCAGCACGCTGGCGGGTTCCTTGCTCATGTCGAGCAAGTCGGGCACGCTGGCTTGCATCTTGAACGCCATCTCGTACTGCGCGATGCGGGTTTGAATCTCCGGGTCGTGCAACGTCCGGTCCGTGGACTGGTTGAGCGCGTTGACCGCCTGGATGGAATCCGCCTGCATCTGGGCGCTCACGCCGGGCGGATTTTCGATGTAGAGAGCTGGATCGCCCACGGAATTGAACTTCACGCCCTGAAACTTGCTGGGCAGGATGCCCGCCGACCACTGCCGCGCCGCAATGGGCTGCATCTGGCCGCCTTTGCCCTGCGAGACCAGTACCACAAAGCCCGGCAGGTTCTCGGCTTCCGCGCCGAGTCCGTACAAGACCCAAGACCCCATGGAAGGCCGGCCGGTGACGATCGACCCGCTGTTCATGAACGTGTGCGCCGGATCGTGGTTGATCTGCTCGGTAAACATCGAACGCACGATGCAGGTTTCGTCGATGACGCCGCCGAGGTGCGGGAACAGCTCGCAGATGCTCAACCCCGACTGGCCGAATCGCTGAAATCCGTGCGTGGGACCCAGGCAGGTGAGCGTCGCGCCTTGAAGCTGAGCGATCTGCTGCCCCTTGGTGAACGAGTCCGGCATGGGTTTGCCGGTCATTTCGGCGAGCTTGGGTTTGTAGTCGAACGTCTCCAGGTGCGAAGGCCCGCCGGCCTGATAAAGATAGATGACCCGTTTTGCGCGCGGCGGAAAATCGAGCGGGTCGATGACGCCCTTACTGCCAGGCCGCGCCGGGGCGGTCTGCCCGAACAGGCGCGGCGCCAGAAGCGAGTTCAGCGCCGCGAGGCCGAGCCCGGCCGCGCCCCTCCCAAGGAAGGTCCTGCGGTTCATTTCACATGCGTTGCAGCGGTCCATGGCTCTTAATTCCTCGTGATGACTTCATGCAGGTTCAAAACAGCCCGCGTCACGGTGGTCATAGCGGCAAGCTCCACCGGGTTGGCGCTCAGCGCCAGCGGCGCTTCGCCCACGCTCACGAGCTTCCTGGCGCCGGCGGGATTGGCGCGGAACCGTTTCAGGTCGCGGTTATAAAGCCCGCGCAGGATGGAGCTTTCCCGCGCCGTGGGAGGGCGGTTCAGCGCGCGGTCGAAAACCCATTTGAGCCGCAGTTCGAACGCGCCGCCCTGAGCAATTGCGCCCTGCGCAAAAAAACGCGCGGCCTCCACGTAGATCGGGTCGTTCAACAAATCGAGAGCCTGCAGCGGCGTGTTGGACGCGGTGCGATTGACGGCGCATTCCTCCCGCGTGGGGGCGTCGAAATTCAGCAGGCTGGGATGCAGGTAAGTGCGCTGCCAGGTGGTATACAGGCCCCGGCGGTACAAATCTCCGTCGCGGCTGGCCGAGTATTCGCGTTTGGGGAAATTGAGCGCCGCCAGGTACCCCGCCGGCTCTACCGGATTGACGCTTGGCCCTCCCAGCTTTTCCACCAACAGGCCGGCGGCCTGCAAAACGGCGTCGCGCACGTTTTCCGCGTCCAAACGGTAACGGTTCTGGCGCGCCAGCAGACGATTCTCCGGATCCTTATCCGCGCCGGGCCAGGGGAGCGACGATTGCCGGTATGTGTAGCTCGTGACGATCAACCGGACGATATGATTCACGTCCCAATCGTGCGTCGCCGCGGCTTCGAATTCCGGATGCATGAACTCGGCCGCGAGCCAATCGAGCAACTCCGGATGCGTCGGCCACTCGCCTTGCGAACCGAGGTCGTCCAGCACTTTGGAAATTCCCATACCGAAGAACTGGCGCCAGGCGCGATTGACAAAGGCCCGGGCGGTGAGTGGATTGTCGCGGGATACCAGCCAGTTCGCCAGGTCAAGGCGCGTGGCGCGCGTTCCCTTCGTATCGAGCGCGCCAAGGAAGCGCGGAATCGCCGGCTCGACGATAGGCCCCGATTCGTCCATCCAATTGCCGCGGTCCAGAACGCGCGTCACCACCGGGTCCACCGAGACCGTGGTGATGGCGTGGGGTATGGAGGCGTCGAGCAGGCCTCGCTCCGTCTGCGCGCGCTCGCGCCAGGCATAGTCGGAGGCCAATGCGGCGCTCGACCAGATGCGGTAGTCGCGAAGAGCGGCGCGCTCGGTTGCGTCGCGATCTTCGGCGGGCCTGCGCAGGGCTTTGATGGCATCTTCGGGAAGGCCGCTGGCCCAGGTCTTCGCGCCGCTGGGATCGTTGCTGCGTATGCGCCGGCCCGCATCGGCGACAGGAGGCCACGCATACGGGTCGGCCGCCAGCGCCAAGCGGAAACGCCCGATGACAGCTTTTCTCAGCTCGGAATCATGGCGCAGCGTAACCACAATGCGCGATTCCGCGCCGGTCTTCACCGGCCCGGCGAACCGCAGCGCCAGGAAGGGGTCGCGGGCCTCGCCGAAGCGCACGCCCCACGCGGTTTTGGGATCGCCATCGATGGCGGCGAGCGGCGGCATGGATGCGTCGGTGGTACTCGACGCGGCCGTGGGCGGCGCATCGTTCACCGCGGCCATGGTGAAAGTGAGCTTGCGCGCGGGCGCGCCTGCTTCGGTGAGTTCCGCCTCCACTTCGCTCAGCAGGAAGCGGTCCGCCCCCCGCGCATACCGTGCGCCGGGAAGGCTCTCGTCCTGAACCACGTCGATGCCCAGTTCATTCCACTCGCCGGCGCCGGGTTGGAGCGTGACCACGTACGTTTCGTTGTCCGGATTCGCGCCGCTTGCCACCACCAGGCCATCGCCGGGCTTTGTGTCCGTCTTCAAGCTGCCGTCCAGGTAGTAGTTGCTTTCCACCGGCTCCGCATTGTAAATGGTGAGCGTGGCGCCGTGAAGGGCGCGCGCGGCTACGGGACGCTGCCACGTCCAGGCCAACTCGCCCGCTTCCCAACGCTGCTTTAGGGCGCTCTCCCACGGCGCCGCCGGGCCGAGCTTCGCGGCTTGCTCTTCGATACGCGCATTCGCGGCGGCAATTTTCGCATCGAGCGCAGCCAGTTGCAGCTTCTGATCGGCGCCAGGCAGTTCGATCTGCGATCCCCAGGCTTTCGGGCCGCGATCCGGCACAAGGCCGGTTTCCTGCACATCCGCGAAGAACGCCTTCATGGCGTAGAAATCCTGCGTGGCGAACGGATCGAATTTGTGATCGTGGCATTCCGCGCAGCCGAGCGTGGAACCGAGCCACACGGCGCTGAGCGTGCGCACGCGATCCGCGCCGTATTTCGCGAGGTACTCCTTAGGCTGTATGCCGCCTTCGGCCGAGGTGCGGTTCAAGCGGTTGTAGGCCGATGCCACGCGCTGCTCTTCGGTGGCGTTGGGAAGCAGATCGCCGGCAATCTGCTCGCGCGTGAATTGGTCGAAAGGCTTGTTGTGCAGGAAGGCCTGAAGAATATAGTCCCGGTAAGGCCAGGCGGGGATCGGGTTATCGCCGTGAAAGCCGCAGGTGTCGGCGTAACGCACGGCGTCCAGCCAGTGCATCGCCTGCTGCTCGGCGTAACGCGGAGAAGCCAGAAGCCGGTCGACCACCTGTTCATAGGCGCCGGGCGAGCCATCCGCCAGAAAGGCGCGCATTTCCTCCGGCGTAGGAGGCAGCCCGGTCAGATCGAAAGTAACGCGGCGCAGCAATGTTCGCTTATCGGCGGGTTCGGAAGGTTTGATCCCTTCGCGCGCCAGACGGTCCTGAATGAAACGGTCGATCGGATTGAGGATGCGGCCAGCGTCCGTAACATTCGGCGGCTGCGTCCGGTTGGCTGGCTGATAGGCCCAGTGACCCTCATAAACGGCGCCCTGAGCCACCCACTGGCGGATGGTTTCTTTCTGCGCCTCGGTGAGCGGCTTGTGTACGCGTTCGGGCGGCATGATGGAGTCGCCGCTGCTGAAGATGCGCTCGATGATTTCGCTCTTCCCGGGATCCCCCGGAACGATTGGGATGCGGCCAGAGAGCGTGGGTTTGGTGGCTTGCTCACGCAGATCCAGCCTCATGCCGGCCATGCGGGAACTCTTATCCGGACCGTGGCAGAGGAAACAGGTGTCCGACATGATCGGACGAATATCGCGGTTGAAGCCGACCCGGCCGGCCTCAGCGGCCGCGAGTGTGGCGGAGATGGAGAACCCAAGCGCTACGCAACGCGCGGCCAGTCGCGTGGAAAGGCCCATGGACGGCGATCCCTCCGAGTGTTGCCATTATTCTACACTCTTCGGGACGCCTCTTGGATCAGGCGATGGCCGGCGCTGTGAGCCTTAGCACTGTCGCCGGAGGGGCGAACGGAGCGCCAAACAAGCCGTAAGCCCGGTTTCGGCCGGACTGGCTTTGAAGAAGGCAACGCTGCGATCCGTCCCACCCTTCGACCCGTACCGAAAGACCGCGGCGCTCCACTCGGTATACGGCCTCGGCGCCGTATTCGGCGGCCAATGCGGGCAGCGACCAACCGGTAGGTTCGAGCATTGTGAATCCGCCCTGACGATCGAGAACGACAAGCGTATCGCCCAGATCGCTGGTTTCACTGGTAGCGATGCTAAGAATTTCCTCGGCCCGGCGGAAGAATTCGCTCACAAGCTACATATCGGAGCGCCCCCGGGTTTTTTCGGTGGAATTTAAAGGTTATTGTCTCGGGCTCGAAGTCGCTAACTTATTGAAAACAGTGGTGGGCCCGTGGCGACTCGAACGCCAGACCTCTACCGTGTCAAGGTCGCCCGAGGCCTCGGCATAGGCATGTTGCGTTGAAAACACAGCAGTTACTTGATCGGACGTAGGCTGGAAGTGCGGGAATTTTGCGGGAATTTCGGGTTTTGCGGGAATAATGCGGGAAGACAAAAAACACAATTTAGGCTCGGTCTGTTGACTCCTTCCCGCATTGGATTTACCCGAATGAAGTCGAGAAGGATTCGCCCGGAGTTCCAAGCGAAGAAGACCAGAGGGTCTTCGCTCCGCTTTCAGAATGTCAGATGGGGCGACTGCCCTGCCCCTGCGCCCGAACGGCTACACGCTTTACCTGGAGCCCACCCCGTTTTGACGAGTCGGACCAGTTCTTCGGCGGATCGGACAAGCGTGATCAGGCCAAGGGCTGTTGGACCGTCCACGCACCGGATTTCCGTGGCGATCGACCGGTAAAACGGACCTGGTGTCACGGGAGCGGCTGACTGGCAGCCGGGCCGGCTGTCCCGGCTCCCGCAGCGCAGGCCGCGCGCGTGCTTTCCGGGTTCGCCAACCAGACCGTCTGGCAGATCTTCGCGGCCTTTCTGTTCTTTCGCGCCATTGTATCGACCGAGCTCGGGACGAGCGTCGCATACTTGCTGATTCGCCGTTTCGGCTCAAGTTCGCTACGGCTCGGGTATTCCGCGGTGGCGTTGGTCGCGCTGCCGGCACCGTCCGGGCACTCATTACGGGCCCAGGGATTCGAAAGGACGGACGCGTCGGCGCTCGACGATGCCCCGGCGACGATTACGCACCGGATCCGGGAGACCGTGGACAACTGAGGACATCGGCGGACCGAAGGGCGTTTATGGGGAGTAATGTCCCAGAAGCGGTCTTGGGGACCGCGCCTGCCGATCGGCCACGGCTCGGCCGGTTACCGCAGCCAGTGGGGGCACCGCCCCCGAACAAGCAGCTACTTCCGCGTAGTCGTTGAGAGGCCCCTCGCGTTGGACAGTCGGGCTGATTCGCGCTGAAAACGGTCGTAGAAACTTCGATAAATGTTCATGTATTTGGCGTCGGGCGCGGGACCCGTGTCGTGGTGTCTCGCGGCAATGGTTTCGTGGGGATTTTCTCCGAGAGCATATCCTCGAACGCCGCTACCGAGGACGAAACTGTCTTTCACAATCATGTCTTGCTGCCTCTTAACCCAGGGGGGCAAATTGCGTTCAACAGGCCGCGAATGAAGTCCTTATTGGCATATTCTAGCACGGCCGCTACGACCTTCTCGTTTTCACACGTGCGGAGCGTGGCCGCTTGGCCCCTGTCGAACGTACCAACGTTAAGAACCGCATAGGGCCTCCGAAGCGTCTCCTTCCAAATCGGAACCGACATAAGCCAAGCGTGCCGAGTTCCGCTTAACGGCACATAGACATCCCCCCAGGGAGTGCCGGCTGCTTGCGCGTCGTCGTAGACGCGCGGCTGCAGGCGCTTAGCTGCCCTGCCAGCGATGCCATCGCCGAGAGATAACGAGAAATCCCATAATTTCGAATCGAAGACGTTTGTACCGGCGACGATCGTCAGCACCTCCCTCTCTGGATCGCCAGCGAGATAAACAGCCATGAGGCTGATCTCGAGATTGGCGATATTGATAGGGAGTCCGTCGTCGCCGCCATCCGCGGCAGGCGCAAATTGGTCAGCGATTGTTCGCACGAAAAAAGCGCTAAACTCCGCGAGCTTGCTGATGACGTTCTGCTTAGCCTCCAGGTCCGACGGATTAAGGTCCGCATTCGCATTGGCAAACAGCCGACGGATGGATAGCAACTGACTGCGACGGCCCTCAAAGCGAGCCAGTTCTGCCGCGCCAGGTGGGTTACCGTCCCGCGGAGGGTGCCCCAGCCGCCAGCAAATGCGGTAGGCCACCCATTTTGGCGGACGGTATATGTGAAGCGAAGCCACGCGCGTTAGATCCGAATAATGCAAGAGTCGAGTCGCGCCCGCCGAAAGGGTGGCATCGAAGACCTCAACCTCCTCGTCCGCCGTCTGAAACAACTGATAGACCTCCGCAAAGGGCCGTCCCATCAGCAGCATGTCCTCCGGCAGTTGGACATGTAGGACCAACTGTCCAGGAACCTCCCAACGAATCGACTTCTGTATGAAGTCCGTATCGTCATCGCGTGCGTTTTCTTTACGTCTAAACTCTTCGCAGTTCATGCTGAACACGCCGAAGTCTAAGGACCGAACGCAGGCGGAGGCCGGCTGTTCGGCGCTCGGCGCTTGCCGGAACTCGACAATTGTTTGAACGGTCGTACGGTCGATCCGAGTGTTCTTGACCGCGACGTGTGGTGACGTAAGCTCGGGGACCGCCTGCCATCCCGATACAGCTCCCGATTGGGCCCAGGAGTGGTGCGCTCTGTACACATGCTGGCCTTCGGTCCGTGCGGCGGTCACCCCCTCGAAGGACATTCGGTTTTCTGCGTCGCCGTCACCATTGACTTTCACTTCCCATACGAGCCGCTCGCAGCGAAACTCGGCATCAATTTCCACCGCCTTGGACCTAGTGGCCTGTCGCGGTGAATTCGTTAGCATGGCCGCACCCGACGACGGGCATCGGCGTATTTCCAATTGAACGGGCGTGCCGTCTTTGAATAAGCGCGGATGTAGCGCATCAGCTTGCGC
>Ga0181520_10003248_pt1 | contig 28789 bp, 33 predicted proteins | sample PEATcosm2014_Bin_29_FD_132451 | JGI IMG/M metagenome (GOLD analysis project Ga0181520, IMG submission 132451) | Peatland microbial communities from MTU Mesocosm Facility, Houghton, MI, USA - PEATcosm2014_Bin02_30_metaG | ecosystem: Environmental > Terrestrial > Soil > Wetlands > Peat | place...
AGCCGCCGGCTTCTGCCCGGCGTCTCGCGCCGGCTCAAGAGACGCCGGCCAAAAGGCCAGCGGCAAGCCAGAAGGCTTGGCCCCACGTCCGCAGTCTGCCAACGGGTTGAGAACTCCGGCAGAGTCCTCGTCCCAACCGCAGTGCGCCGGAAACTCGCTGAACCGCCTGTACGCAACGCTCCAGGCTATGGATTCGCCACCGCCACCGAGAGCACTCCCGGCAGGTATTCCGCCATGGCGCTCCAGGTTTCTCCGGCGTCGCGGGTGTGGAAAACCTGGCCGTTGGTAGTGCCCACGTAGACCCCGGCCGGGGAGAGCGCGTCGGCGGCCATGCCCTCGCGCAGGACCAGCAGGTGCGCGTTGCGTTGCGGCAGGCCGCGCGAGAGCAGCTTCCAGTTCTTTCCGCCGTCGCGGCTGCGGGCCACGCGGAGCTTGCCTTCCGGCGCGCAGCGGTACTCGGAGCCCTCGATGGGCACGGTGAAAAGGGTGTCGGGCTCGGCGGCGGGAACCGCCAGTCCGAAGCCGAAGCGGGAGGGCAGCCCGCGCGAGATGTCGGTCCACCTCCTGGCGTTGAAGCGCGCGCGGTAGATGCCGCAGTGGTTCTGCTGATACAGCGCTTCGGGATGGCGGGGGTGGGCCAGCAGTTTGTGCACGCACTGGCCGACTTCGGGATACTTGGTCGGCTGGAAATCGGCCCGCACGTTCTGGTTGAAGGGCTCCCAGGTAGCGCCGCCATCCGTGGTGCGAAAGGCGCCCGCGGCGGAGATGGCCACTATCATTCGTCCGCCGCCAAGGCACTGGATGGAATGCAGACACATGCCCCCGGCGCCGGGATTCCACCGCGAACGGGTGGGGTGGGCGGTGAGCGATCTCACCTCTTCCCACGTGCGGCCCCAGTCGCCGCCGCGGAACAATACGCCGGGGTCGCCGCCGGCGTAGACCACGCCGGGCTCGTCGGCCGCGCCGGGCTCAATGTGCCAGATGCGCTTCAGGGAGGTCTCCGGCAGGCACTTCACCTCCAGACCCGCTTCGGAGAGCTTCCAGGATTTGCCGCCGTCCTCGCTGGCGTGGATGTGCGCGCCGAACCAGGCGCTGTTGACGGCGGCGTAGATGCGGTTGGGCTCGCGGGGGTCCTGAGCCATATGATGGACTTCCCATCCGCGGAAGAACGGGCCTTCCATCTTCCATGTCCGGCGGTCGCGGGAGCGGAACACGAAGGCCCCCTTTCGGGTTCCGGCCCAGATGGCAACTTGAGCGGCGGCTTTCGGCATAGCGTAGATCATACCCCGGCCGCCGGGAACCGGCGGCCGTCCGGCCTGCCGATTTGTTACGCCGATTACTATACCGCGGCCTGGAAGGGAGGAACGTCCACCCAGGCGCGGGTGCGGCTGCTCTCCAGCTCGGCTTCGAGGATGTTCAACTGGCGCAGGCCGTCCACGAACTGCGGGTACTCTGGCGTCATGGAGGGGTCGCCGATGGAATTGTAGAAGCGGCGGAAGACCTGCTTGAAGGTGTCGTCGTAGCCTTCGCTGTGGCCGCCGGGCAGGTCGGCGTAGGAGCGGGCGCGGTCCTTAAGCAGCGACGGATCCTTGACGATGATCTGGTTGGGGCTGTTGCGCTGGCCGATCCAAAGCTGGTCGGGTTGCTCCTGATCCCAGGCCACGCCGGCCTTCGTTCCGTAGACTTCGATGCTGAGCCGGTTCTTGCGGCCCGCCGAAACCTGGCTGGCGGTGAAGACGCCGCGGGCGCCGTTGCCCATGCGGAAGATCACGCCGCCGTAGTCTTCGGTATCGCTTTGATACGGCACGTAATCCTCGGCGGTAAGCATCTTGCCGGCGAAGGTCTCGATGGGTCCCTTGGGTTTGCGGCGCGTCTTATGGAAGATGTTGACATCGGCGCACACCGAGGCGATGCGCTGGCCGGTGATGTGCTCGGCCATGTCGCACCAGTGGGAGCCGATATCGGCCAGGCAGCGCGAGGGTCCGTTGTCCTTGGATTCGATGCGCCAGTTGTAGTCGGTGTCGAAGAGCAGCCAGTCCTGCGAATACGTGCCTTGCACCACCAGGGTTTCTCCCAGGTCGCCGTCTTCGATCATGCGGCGCATTTGCTGCACCTGGGGATAGAAGCGTAGATTGTGGAAGGTGCAATTGCGGAGCTTGGCTTTTTGCGCCATGGCGGCCATCTCGGTGGCCAGCTTGACGGAGGTGGTCAGCGGCTTTTCGCAAATCACGTGCTTGCCGGCCTCGATCGCGTCCTTGACGATGGGGAAATGCAGGGCGTTGGGGGTGCACACGTGCACGGCGTCCAGGGCTTTGTCTTCCAGGATCTTGCGGTAGTCGGCCTCGATCTTTTCGGCGCCGAACTCGGCGCCTAACTGGCGGGCCTTTTCGATTTGCGGCTCGCCGATGGCGTAGATCTGGACGAAGCCGAGCCTGCGAATGCCCTCCAGGTGAACGCGGCCGACGAAGCCTGTGCCGAATAGCGCTGTCTTGTATGTTCTCATGTGCGGACCTCAGTGTTCCGAACGTCTAATCTAGCGCAAAAGCTGGTAGATTGGTATCGAAGCCGCATGGTGATCCGCATACGCTTCGGCCCCGGTCCCAAGGTGGCCAAGGGACGGCGAAAGAACCGGCGCGCGGCGCTGGCGCTGGCAGTGCTGCTCACCCCGGCGGCGGCCATGGCGCTCGTGCTGGGATGCTGGGGGCTGGCGGCCGACCTGAGCTGGACCAGCAGCTTCGCTATTTCCTCGGGGCTGTTTTCCCACTGGCAGGTGTGGCTCGGCGCCGCGGCCGTCCTGCAGTCGTGCTCGCGGATCTTGAACCGTTACGGGAAGGACGAAGACGCGCGGACTTCCTGAAAGTGGGGCCAGAAGAACGTCGACGGGGACGTCGACGTGGCAGGCCGAAGGCCCGCTCTACGAAGGGAACTGCGGGATTGTAATACCTTTCTGAAGCTCCCGGGAGCTTCTGATATTCTAAGCTGTAGAGCCCGCCATGGCCCAGCCCAGATACCGTTACAGAACTTCCACCTTCTACGGGTATTTTCCGCGCGGGGTCAAATGGCTTCTGATTGTCAACACGCTGGTGTACGTCTTGTTCTACCTGGGCGGGCGGAGCTTGCAGAGCCACATGCTGACCCTGCTGGCTCTGTGGCCCGAAGCGGCGGTACACAACCTCTACATATGGCAGCTCTTCACCTACATGTTCCTGCATGGCGGGACGATGCACCTGCTGTTCAACATGCTGACCTTGTGGTTTCTCGGGGTGCAACTGGAGCAGGACTGGGGGACCCGGCAGTTCCTGAAGTACTACTTCTATTGCGGCATGGCGGCGGGGGTCTGCGTGCTGGGCTTCAATATCGCCGCGGCCGCGCTCACGGGTAATCCCGAATGGTGGAACGTGCAGACGTTGGGCGCTTCGGGGGCCATCTTCGGCGTGCTGACGGCTTTTGGCGTCCTGTATCCGGACCAGACCGTGCTGTTCATTCTGTTCCCCATAAAGGCCAAGTACATGGTGATGATCCTGGCCGCGGTGGAACTGCTCTTCATCCTTGGCCCCAGCACGGGCGTGAGCAACATTGCGCACCTGGGCGGGATGGCCTTTGGGTACCTCTACCTCAAGCGCCGTCTGCCGGTTTTGCGGCTGCCCGGGCTGGACGTCCAAGGAGCTTACAACCGGTGGCGCATGGCGCGGGCCAAGAAGAAGTTCCAGGTCTACCTGCGCAAGCGCGATGGCCGCGGTCCGTGGGTGAATTAGCAACCGGGGCAGCGCGTGGGGCGTCTTCTTTGATATAGTTACCTCGGGAGCACGCCTATGCATTCCTGGAAACTTTATTTGCCTTGCGCGGCCGCACTGGTGGTGGCCGGCTTCGCGATCGCGCAGGAGCAAGGCCCCATGCGGGACTCGGGCCCGGCCGTGGCGCGGCCCAAGCAGGCCGACAGCGGACCCGCCGAGCCCGACCTGCCGAAGATTCCCTCAAAGCTAAAGAAGGAAAAAGAAGACCCCGCGAATCTCCCCACCTTCCATAGCAACGTCGATATGGTGACCGTAGACGTGGCGGTGCTCGACAATAAGGGTCATTTCATACCGGGAATCCCCGCGGGGAATTTCCGGATTCTCGAAGACAACGTGCCGCAGAAGGTTACCAAGGTCGATCTGGGCCAGGCGCCCATGACGGTTGCTCTGGTGATCGAGTTTAACAACCTGTTCCAGTCTTTCTATAGTTACGGTCAATACCAGACCCTGCAACTGGCCTGGGGGTTCGCCTCGACGCTGAAGCCGGAGGACTACTGCGCCGTGGTGGCTTTCGACGTCAAGCCCGAGATTCTGACCGATTTCACAACCGACAAGACGAAGGTGCAGGAGGGTCTGTCGCGGCTGAGGATGGCGGCGTGGTCGGAATCCAACCTGTTCGACGCCATCACCGACACCGCCGACCGCATGTCGGGCATCCAGGGGCGCAAGGCGATTGTGCTGATCGCCTCGGGGATCGACACCCTGAGCCATCTCACCTTCGACAAGACGCGGAAGGTACTGCAGGAAGCCGGCGTGCCCATTTATGCGATCGGCATTCTGCAGATGGCGCGCGATATGGCCGAGGCGCGCGGAAGGCTGAGCGGCATGAACGAAATGAGTTTTCTGATGGCCGACAGCCAGATGCGCACCTTCGCGAAGGAGACCGGAGGGATGGCGTTTTTCCCGCGCTTCGCGGGGGAGTACGGGGATATCTTCCAGCAGGTGCACCAGGCTCTGCGCAGCCAGTACGTGCTCTCTTATCAGCCCAGCAACGCGGCGCACGACGGGACGTTCCGGAAGATCAAGGTGGACCTGGTGAACCCGGCCACCAACGAACCGTTGCCGGTGAAGGACGAGAAGGGCAAGCCGATCAAGTACCAGATTGTGGCCAAAGCCGGCTACACGGCGCCGCGCGCGGTGGAGTAAAGCTCCGGCGGCATTCGATGGCGGCGCCCTCGAGCGCCCGGCATCGTTTTCGCGGGGTTTGTCAAGCACTCGATCTGGCGGCGTTGCAACACTATAAAAACTCGTTGACAGCCGCGTTACGCCTCTGTTACTCTCGCACAGTCCGGCATGAAAACACCTTCCACTTCTGTCCCTCACATTTTGCTGGTCGACGACAATCGCGACGGGCTGCTTGTGCGCCGGCTGCTGCTCGAGGAGATGGGATGTCGCGTTGAGGTTGCGGTCGACGGCGAAGAGGGTCTGAAGCTTTTCGAATCGTCCAACTTCGACGTGGTGGTGGTGGATTACCGGATGCCGCGCATGAACGGCGTGGAGATGATCGCGCGCGTGCGGGCGAAGGACGCGACCGCGCGCATTATCCTGCTCTCCAGCGTAGTGGAACCGCTGGGACTCACCGAGGAGAATACCGGAGCGGACGTGGTGATCGCCAAGAACGCCGCCGAGCCCACCCACCTGGCGCGCTCGATCAAGCGATTGCTGAACCGCGCGCCGTTGCGCAAACCGCCCGGGAGACAGAAGGGCGGCGCGCCGAGGGCGCGCGCAATGGCGCGTTGATTCTGGCACACTGTAGAGCAGTGCGTACCCTTCTGGTTGCAATCGCCGCGTGTGCGGCGTCGGCCGCGGCGTCCTCCACGCCCCCGGCCCGCGCCAAAACGGCCGCCCCGGCGCGGGTCTCCGCCATCAAGGGCTCGGCCGCGGTGCGACGCTGGGCGAAGGGCATGAGCCTGCGCGACGAAGTGGCCCAGTTGGTCTTCATTCCCTTTCACGGCGAAGCGCCCAATGCGCGCTCGCGGGAGGGCCGGAAGTTCTTGCGCATGATCCGCGAGTTGAAGGTGGGCGGCCTGATCCTGGTGAACTGGTCCGACGGGCGCGTCACCCGGAAAGCCGAGCCCTACGCGCTGGCGGCGTTTCTGAACCGCATGCAGAAACTGGCGGCGGTTCCGCTTCTGGTGGGCGCCGATTTCGAACGCGGCGCCTCCATGCGGGTGAGCGGAACCACGGTATTCCCGCAGGCCATGGCGTTCGGGGCCGCGGGCGACGCCGCATTCTCGCGCTTCGAGGGCGAGGTGACGGCGCGTGAAGCCCGCGCGCTGGGCGTGCACTGGGTCTACTACCCGGTGGCCGATGTGAACAATAACCCCGACAACCCGATTATCAACATCCGCTCCTTCGGGGAGAACCCGCGCGACGTGGCGGCGCACGTCAGGGCCTTCATCGAGGGGGCGCACTCGGACAAGAAGAACCTGGTGCTGGCGACGGCTAAGCATTTTCCAGGGCATGGCGACACGTCGGTGGATACCCATATCGACATCGCCACCATAACGGCGGACCGCGAGAGGCTGGAACGCGTGGAACTGGTTCCATTCCGGGCGGCCATCGAAGCGGGAGTGGATTCCGTCATGACCGCTCACCTGGCGGTGCCGGCGCTTTCGCCGCCGGATCTTCCGGCCACGCTTTCGCCCGCGATTCTGACGGATCTGCTGCGCGACCAGCTTGGCTTCAAGGGTCTGGTGGTAACCGATGCGCTCGATATGGGCGGAATCGCACGGGGTTTCAACTCGGGCGAAGCCGCCGTGCGGGCTATCGCAGCCGGGGCCGATGCGCTGCTGATGCCGGCCGATCCCGAGGCCGCGATCCGGGCCGTGGTGGGCGCGGTGGAGGATGGACGGCTGACGCGCCGGCGGATCGAGGAAAGCATGGTCAGGCTGCTGGCCGCCAAGGAGCGCCTGGGGCTGGACCGCAAACGGACCGTGGACCTGGAAGCGATCGGGGATAGCGTGGACTCCCCGGAAGCCAACCAGAAGGCGCAGGAAATCGCCGGGCGCGCGGTGACGCTGGTACGCAACACTTCTGGCGCGGTTCCTCTGGCGGCGCCCGAGCGAGCCTGCTTCGTGGTGATGCCCGAGACCCGCTATACGGCGCAGGGGCAGGTCTTCACCGAGGAGGTTCGCAAGCGGGCGCCGAAGGCGGCGCTGGCGGTGGTGGACCCGAGCATGCCGCGCCAGGTGGTGGACAACGCCCTGGCGCAGTTGACGCCCTGCGAGAGCTACGTGGTGGCCGCGTTCGCCTCGGTGAGCGCGGGCAGGGGCGCGGTGGGACTGGCGGGCGAGTTGCCGCGGGCCGTGGAGGCGCTCGAGGCTACCCGCAAGCCGGTCACCCTCGTGGCCTTGGGGAATCCGTACCTGCTGCGGGATTTTCCGGATGTGGCGGCGTACCTGGCCACGTTCAGCAACGTACCGCCGTCGGAGATCGCGGCCGTCAAGGGCCTGTTCGGCGAGGCGGCCATCAGCGGCCACATGCCGGTGTCGATCCCGGGCCTGGCCAACTATGGCGACGGCATCCAGTTGCCGGCCACGCGGCCGCGGCCCGAGGCGGCGCAAGAGAAGCCGTAATGGCGGCGCGGCGTCACGGGCGCTGCGGGAAGAGTGAGAGAGGCCGGCCGTCTTAGGGGCCGTACTTCTTTTCGCCGGCTTCTTCCTCCGCCGTCATCAACTGCTCCAGCATGCCGGCGAATTCCACGCTCTTGCTGCATCGGCTTGACGTCGACTATATAATGATGCATATATATATCATGACGTCGACAGATCCCCGGGACTTCCTTCCTCTGCATACCAACTGGTTCCACATCCTGCTCTCCCTGGTGGGGTGCGAGCAGCACGGTTACGGCATTATGCAGGAGGTTTTGCAGCGGACGGATGGGGCCGTGCGTCTTTGGCCCGCCACTCTCTACGGCTCGCTGAAACGGCTCATCGCCGACGGGCTGATCGAAGAGTCCGATGAACGGCCGGCGCCGGAGTTGGATGACGCGCGCCGGCGGTACTACAAACTGACCCGGCTGGGAAGGCGCGCGCTCGAGCTGGAATGCGAACGCCTGGAAGCGATGGTGCGGATGGCGCGAAAGAAACGCAAGCTGGAGGCCTACGGATGAGCCACCGATTGAATCTCTGCCTATCGCTCTATCGGCGGCTGGCCAACGCCTATCCTCACGAATTCCGAATGGTCTACGGAGAGGACCTGGACCGGCTCGGTGAAGACGCCGTTCCGGAAGCCTGGGGGCGGTACGGTCTGTTTGGCTTGGTAAGGCTGCTCGCCGATATTGCCCTCCGCTTGCCCGCTGAGTATCTCGACGAGATCCGCCAGGACGTGACCTATGCCCTGCGGGTACTGGCCAAGGCGCCGGGGTTCACCTCGGTGGCGGTGCTTTCCCTCGCCGTCGGCATCGGGATGTGCAGCGCGGTTCTCAGTGAATGCCGGGCCATTGTAGGACCGGCTCCCGGCTTGCGCGACCCCGCGACGCTGGCGACCTTCATTTGGACCACGGTTTCCTACCCGTATTTCGAGCGCTACCGGGATGCCCGCCAGACGGTGACCGCAGCCGCGGCTGTGCTGGGACCAGTACCGTTCGCGGTGGCGTTCCCCGGCGACAAAGGCAAGCAGGCGGAACGGGTTTCCGGACACCTGGTTTCGCCCGAGTATTTCACCACCTTGGGTGTGACGCCGGCCGCGGGACGAGTTTTCGGGCCGGAAACGGAGAAGCCGGGGATGGCTCCCGTGGTGGTGGTGAGCGACCGCTTCTGGCGCACTCGCCTTGGCTCGGATCCGCACGCGGTGGGACGCGGGCTGCGGCTGAATGGTTCCATGGCCACCATCGTGGGCATCGGTCCCAGGAACTTTCTGGGCATCTGGCCGCAGAGTCCGGCGGATCTGTTTGTGCCCGTGACGTGCGGCGTTTCGTTGGCTCCGGAACTGAGCGGCGAGCCGCTCCATCGCAGCGACCGCGAGGTTTTTCGCGTTGTGTTCCGTTTGGCGCCCGGCGTGACGCTGCCCGCGGCGGAAGCCGCTCTCGATGCCATGACGCGCAATATCGACCAGGAAAGCGGAGCCCGGCGCGACCGCGATCGCAAAGGCCACGTGGTGCGGCTCATGCCGGCCGGCACGGTTGGTTACGCCACACCGGAGCAGCACGCGCTGGTCGACACCTTCAACGTGGTGCTATGGGCGCTGGTCCTCTCGCTGGTATGCGCCAACCTGGCCGGCCTGCTGCTGGCCCGCGGCAGCCAGAGGAGGCGGGAGATCGCCATTCGTCTTTCAGTGGGCGCCGGCCGTGCGCGCCTGGTCCGGCAGTTCCTGACCGAAAGCGTACTTCTGTCTCTCGCCGGAGGGCTGGCCGGCATCGTGCTGGCCTATGGGATCACCCATGTACTCTCGTCTCTGCCACTGCCTTCGCAGATCCCGCTCGAGTTCAACTGCCAGCTCGATCTCCATGTGATCGCCATCACGCTGGCAATTGCGCTGGCGGCGGGCGTAGGCTTCGGGCTGGCGCCGGCGCTATCGTCCACACGCGCCGACATCGGCGTCACTTTGAAAGAGGGCGCGCAGGCGCCGCTGCGCGGCTATCGCCGCTTCGGCTTGCGCAATCTCTTCGTGGTGGGCCAGATGGCGGCATCCCTGATGCTTCTGCTGATCACCTGGTTTGTGGCTCTGGCGTTCCTGGGCACTGCCCGCCTCGATACCGGCGTCGAAGCCGCCAATCTCGACCTGGTTTCACTCGACCCGGTGCGGGACGGCTTTTCCGCGGAGCGAGCGGCGGCGCTGTTCACTGACCTGCCCGACGAGCTCCTGCGCGTCGACGGGGTTCGCGATGTGGCCTTGACCGGCAGCGCTGTGCCCTCCCACGGGGACGCTACCCACTTGTCGGCTCCCGCCGGCGACGGGAAGGTTGTGCTGGCCTCTGCCTACCGCGAGCGCATCGGGGCAAATTACTTCGCCACGGTCGGGGCGCCTCTGGTAGGCGGGCGCGAGTTCGACCCGCGCGACCGGGAACAGGATGCGCCCGGTTCAAAGGGCGTCCCTGCGACGCCGGCCATCCTCAATCAAACCGCCGCGCGCACGTTGTTCGGCGCCGAGGACCCAATTGGCCGCCGCATTCGCGAGGGGGAAGAGAACTACACGGTGGTTGGCCTGGCGCGCGATATGCGGGCCGGATTCCTGGTATCAAAACCCGTGGCCACGGTGTTTCTGCCCCTCACGGCCGAGTGGATTGGCAAGAGTGCGGCGCGGCCCGTTACCGTCCTGGTACGCGGCACGGCGGGCCGGAACACCATGGCGGCCGTGCGCGACCACATGGAATCGCTTCATCCCGACCTCACGGTTTTCGACGTGCACACCATGCAAGAGGATCTCGACCGGATCAATTCGTTCGCCCGATGGACTTCCGCAATGTACGTGATTCTGGGCTTTTTCGCGCTGCTCCTGGCATGCATCGGCCTGGGCGGAGTCACGGCGTACGCGGTGGTGAGGCGGCGCAAGGAGATCGGCATCCGCATGGCGCTCGGCGCGCGCGCAAGCCAGGTGCAGGGTCTGGTGCTTAGAGAAGGGACGGCGCTGGTGGCGGTGGGCTCGGTGCTCGGCGTCAGCGGCGCGTTTGCCCTGGCGCGTGTCTTCGCCGCTTATAGCGACGTGTTGGCGCGTAGCTTCGGCCAGCGCGAAAACAATCTAATTCTGCTGGTAGGAGCGCCGCTGGCGCTGGCTGGCCTGGCGATGCTGGCCTGTTACCTGCCCGCGCGGCGGGCCACCCGGATCGATCCAGTGGCTGCGCTGCGGGAAGAGTGAGAGAGGCCGGCCTTAGCCCCAATGCTGTTCACTTAGCACGTCTGCTCCTCCGTGGCGCAGGCTCTCAGCCTGCCGACTCGACACTCGTGTCGAGTCTGGCGCCCGGTCCGCCACCAGGCGTTGAGAAGGAGGCTGCGCCACGGAAGAGAGCAGCGATTCAGTGAACAGTATTGGGGTTAGCGCCCGTACTTCCTTTCGCCGGCTTCTTCCTCCGCGGCCATCAACTGCTCCAGCATGCCGGCGAATTCCACGCTCTTGCGGTCCACCCGTTCTTTCAGACGCCCCAGATCGCGCTCCATGGCGCGCAGGCGGTCAGCCAGGTGCAGGCAGGCGAGCACGGCGATGCGGGTGGAATCGGCGTTGGGCGCCTTGGCGGCGATGGAGAGCATCAGGTCATTGACCCCGGCCGCCACCTCCTCGACTTCGCGTGGGTCTCCGGCGGCCAGCAGCGTGTATGGCCGGCTCAGAATCGTCACGCGAACGGCCTGTTTCTCGGGGGCCCCGTTTTCCATACCAGTTCAATCGTCGGCAACCGCTCCCTCTCACGGTCGCGGCTCGCCAAAGTCACTGCGAGCCCTAACTGCCGCTCAACTGATCGATCTGCCCCAACAACTTTTCGATGCGCGTGCGGACCTGCTTTCGCTCCGCTTGCAGGGTCCTGGCTTCGCCGGCCGCACGGGCGGCCTCGGCCCTGGCCTGCGCGGCCTGCTCCAGCGCGGCGTCGCGCTCCTGCCGCAGGCGGGCCACAAGCTGCACCGCCTGCTGGATGCGCTCCTCCAGGCTGCCCAGGGCATCCACATCCTGCTCCACCGGGCTCATGCCTTTTCCAGGGCCGCCTTGGCGGCGTCCACCAACTGCCGGAACGCGGCTTCGTCGTGCACGGCCACATCCGCCAGCGCGTTGCGGTTCAAATCCAGGCCCGCCACCTTCAGGCCATGGACGAATTTGCTGTAGGAAATATCGGCTGCGCGGCAGGCCGCATTAATGCGCGTGATCCACAGGGCGCGGAAATCGCGCTTCTTCTGCTTCCGGCCGATGTAGGCGAACTTCAGCCCACGGTCCACGGCCTCCTGCGCGGCTCGATATAGTTTGCTCTTGGTGAGAAAGTACCCGGATGCCCGGTGCAGCACCTTCTTGCGGGACGCCCGGCGGTGGGTTCCTCGTTTGACTCGGGGCACGTTTGTTTCTCCTTTTCAGTTGGCGGATCGGGCACGTGCCACGCGCACCGTCCGCTCAAATTCCCCTACTTCTTGTAGGGAATCATGCGCCGCAAAACGGGCTGATCGGCCTTGTCGGCCACCACGCTCTCATGCAGCTTCTTCTTCCGCTTGTGCGGTTTGGAAGTCATGATGTGCCGCGCAAAGGCGTGATTGCGAACCACTTTGCCCGTGCCCGTCTTCCGGAACCGCTTGGAGGCGCCTTTGTGTGTCTTCAACTTCGGCATAGATATTCACTGGATCTTTACGGGAAAGACTTTTCGATTATAGCATGTCCCGAGAAGACGGCCGCCCTGGGAACGCTCGGGCGGGGTGGGACAGGCGCTTCCGCCTGTCAACGGAGCGCGGCTCGGGGCTGGGTGACAGACGACAAAACCCGATCGCCCGTCTCACCGTCACCGGGGCGCCAGTGCCCGCAGTCTGCGCACGGCTTCGATCACCCGCCCGGCGGCGTATTCCACCTCTTCTTCGGTGGTGAAGCGGCCCAGGCCGAAGCGCACTGAGGAACGCGCGCCCTCCTCTCCCACCCCCAGCGCGCGCAAGACGTGGCTCGGCTCCGCGGTCGCGGAGGAGCAAGCCGAGCCCGTGGAAAGAGCTACATCCGGAAGACCCATGAGCAGCGCTTCGGCGTCCACCCCGGCGAAGCTCATGTTCAGGTTGCCGGGAAGGCGGCGTTCCATGGAGCCGTTGACCCGTGTCCCCTCCAAAGCGGATTCCAGGCGCAGCTTCAGAAGGTCGCGCAGCGCCGCCAGGCGGGCGGCCTCCTCCGCCATTTCAGCCTGGGAGATGGCGCAGGCCTCGCCGAAACCCACTATGCCGGGCACGTTGAGAGTGCCCGAGCGCAGGCCGAACTCGTGGCCGCCGCCATCCATCTGGGGCCGCAAATCCACGCGCGGGTTCCCCCGCCGAACGTACAACGCGCCAACTCCTTTGGGGCCGTACATTTTGTGGGCGCTCACGGACATCAGGTCGATATTGTCTTCGCCGACGTCGATGGGAACCTTGCCGAAGGCCTGCGCGGCGTCGCAATGGAACAACGCGCCCCGCTGGCGGCATATGGCGCCGATTTCGCGAATCGGCTGAAGCGCGCCGATTTCATTGTTGGCGGCCATCACGCTCACCAGCACGGTGTCGGGGCGAATGGCCGCGCGCAGGGCGTCTAGATCGAGCAGGCCATCGCCATCGGGCGCCAGAATGGAAGCCTCGGACCCGGATCTCACCAGGCGGCGGATGGGGTCGAGCACCGCCTGGTGCTCGGTGGCCATGGTGACGATGTGCGCGCCGTGCGAGCGGTACGCCTCCATGGCGCCCTTGATGGCAAGGTTGTCCGATTCCGTTGCGCCGCTCGTGAAAACGATTTCGCGCGGGGCCGCGCCGGCCAGGCCGGCCACCCGTTTGCGGGCCAGCTCCACGGCCTTCTCGGCCTCCCATCCGAAACGGTGAGAGCGGCTGGCGGCGTTGCCGAACTTGGCCCCCAGAAACGGCAGCATGGCTTCGAGCACCCGCGCATCCACCGGGGTGGTGGCGTGGTGGTCCAGGTAGATCGGCTTTTGCATGGTGTCCGAGCGCCGCGGCCGGCCGGAACGATTTCATTTTCCCACGCGGTTGTCGCACGGCGCCGAATGGCGGATACTGGTCAAAGCCGGTCCAGCCGGCCTCGATGGCGAAGCCTTCGGCATCTCCCGAAACCGAAACCGCGGAACGCGAGGAACTCGTGCCGCTGTACCGCGTGGTGCTCCTCGACGACAACGATCACACCTACGACTACGTCATCGAAATGCTCCAGAAGATTTTCATCTTCACCCTAGAGCAGGCCTATCGACATGCCGAGGAAGTGGACCGCCAGGGCCGAACCGTGTTGATCACCTGCGAGCTGCCCCAGGCCGAGTACGCGCGCGACCAGATACTGTCCTACGGTCCCGATTGGCGCCTGCAGCGGTCCAAGGGATCGATGTCGGCGGTGGTCGAGCCGGCCACGTAGGAGCGGGCCGGGAAATCGCCGCCAAGCGCTCCCTCACGGTCGCGGCTCGCCAGGCTGTCATCGAGCCGCGCTGTTAGTGCCTACCGAGTGGAATTCTTGTCGCTTCGGCAAGAATATTTCCTACGATGTGCATTTCGGCCCATCTTCATGGGCCCTCGGCTGCACCCCGGAAATCACTCCAACTCCCGATCTACACGGTTTTCTCGGCGTCTCCGCGTCTCCGCGTCAAAAAGGTGTCCTGTTTGGTTCCGGCTCTGCCGGGTCGGGGAGCGGCTGGTAGGAAGGTGGACGCGATATTAGGAGTCTATTAACCGAAATCGCGGCTCAATTCGGGCACGGGCGGTTCAGCAGAGCTCCCATGATCGTGTTGACCACTTTTTCCCTCTGCCCATCGTCGCGCGCGCCCAAGGGCGCCACCTGGATATGCACCAGCTCGTGCACGATGGTGCACTCCATGTCGAGCCGCAGGTCCTCGCCCTTCAAGTTATAGTCGCGCGGGTCCAGAACGCTGATGATGCCGGTCTTGGCCACCGGGTCCCACTCCGCGGCGCCCCAGGAGTTCCGGTCGATTTCCGACTGGCGAACCACCTTCAAGGCGAGGTTCCACTCCTTCAGACCCAGACGCTTTTGCCAGAGCTTCAACTGGCGGTCCAGCCGCGATTCCAGAGGGGTCGTGGCGGAACAACCGAGGGCAATAAAGAGAATGGCGCAGACCGCCCGCATTCCAAGAATTGTACTATATTTCACACAAACTGGGCAGTCGGACATTCCATGGAAGGCTGTCTCAATCAGGCCAAATGGGGCATGTCCGAGCAGATGCGCCTGCTGGAGGAAGAGGGTCCGCTCCGCTCCCCAGCCACGGCCCCGCGTTGCCATCGAAAACGCCCCGGCCTTCCTGCCAGCCGGTTGAGCCGGCTCACGTGGCGCTTCTCAGGAAGCGCGAGCGCACGGTAATGCGAATCCTCACCCGGCGCCAATGGAAGGGCTGGCGGCGGCCGGCCATCAGCGTCCGGCGTCCGCAGCCGTCGCAGATGTATGGGTGCAGGCCCAGGAATCGTAACGCCTTTTCGTAGGACCGCCGCTCCACGCGGTACAGACGGTGCGAGTGGCACTTGTCGCAGCTTGCCATGCAGGCTCTGACCGCCGGGAGCTGCGCCAGCGCGTTGATCTCGATGTCGATGCCTCTGTTCATTACGGATTCCATGGCGCGTGACAGAACAGCATTTCGCAGTATTCTTATCGGCAGGTCCACGGGATCGCTTTAGGGCGGCTCGCGCCGGAAGATCAGGCCTCCGTCTGATCAGGGAACGCCAGGCAGTCCACGAAGACATCCTGGAACGCGGGGTCGGAAGCCAGCGGCGCGTGCTCCACGCGGGAGCGGATGCCGGAGATCCACTGCTCGGCGCGCGCCGGCGCCAGCAACAGCATTTTCACGCCGCGCAGGGCGGTGTTTCCGGCCGGCGCAACGCGGGAGAGGTGGGATTCGAGCAAGCCAATGCGGCGGGCGCTCGTTAGGTTCAGGTAGTTTCCGAACGCGCCCGCCAGCCACACCGCATCGAGGTCCGAGGGGCGGGCGTTCCAGCGGGCCGCCAGGATGCGCACTCCGGCGGCGACGGCTCCTTTGGCGAGTTGCAGTTCCCGCAGGTCGGCCTGGGTCAGGTACACCGGAGGATCGAGGCGCAGCTCGGCGGCGCCGCCCGCGATCCGGCCGCTGGGGAGTATCGCACCCGTGGCCAGCCCGGCGGCGGCCGCATCCACCAGCCCGCTGCCGCAGATGCCGCGCGGGGCGGCGCCGCCCAGCACCCGGCATTCGAGCGACCCGTTCCGCACCCCGACATGGGCGATGGCCCCGGAAGCGGCGCGCATGCCCATACGGATGCCTCCCGCCTCGAAGGCCGGACCCGCCGCGGTGGAAGCGCACAGCAACTTCCCCGCGCCGCCCACCACGATTTCCCCGTTCGTCCCCAAGTCTATAAGAGCGGCCAGCCCGGCGTGTTCGTGGATTCCCGTAGCCAGGATTCCCGCCAGAATGTCGCTGCCCACGAAGCTCCCCAGGCAAGGCAGAAAACGAACGCTGGCCGAATCGGGCAGGTCCCAGCCGAGCTCCCGCGGAGTGAAGAAGCGTTCGCCGGAGTGCGGGGTTTCAAACGGCGCCCCCGCCAGCGGCCCTACCTCCAACCCGCAGAATAGATGGTGCATCACGGTATTCCCGGCCAGCATCACCGCGCGCACGGACTCCCGGCGGGGCATTCCGGCCAGCATGCGGCCGAGCGCCTCCCGAATCAGGCCGGCCAGCCGGGCCCCGCCGCCTGAGACCGCGAATTGGATGCGGCTCATGACGTCCGCGCCGTGCACGATCTGCGGATTGAGAGCGGTTTCCACGGCCACCACCGCGCCCGTGGAACGGTCGATCATTTGCGCCACCAGCGTAGTCGTCCCCACGTCGATGGCAATGGCGCAGCCTTCGCCCGGCTCGAAGACCAGGCGCGAATCGTCGGTGAGCACGGGCGAAGCCCACTGCGCAATTTCGAGCCTCAGCGGTCCACCCGCCCGGGCGCGGCACGCCAGCCGCCATCCGGCGGCGAGTTCCGCGGGCGTGAACGCCTCCTCCATTTCCGGGGTGACCGGCAGGCGGCCCTCGAGCACCCGGACGCGGCAACCCCGGCAGATCCCCGCGCCGCCGCAGGGAAACTCGACTCCATGCTCCGCCAGCGCGGTCTCGAGCGAGCCGCCATCGTCCACCTGGAGGCGGATACCCAGCGGGATCAGATCAATGGAGTGGGTAATGGACATGGAAGCGGATCACCCCCCGCGTGCATATCCCTGAGCTGTTTCCGCCGGCTTCACCACGCCGGTTCCTTGTCGATGATGCCACCGTCATAGGCCGGCTTGACGCGCCAGCCGGGCGGCACAACCAGAAAATCTTCTTCCGGCCAAACGCCCGAAACCAGTTGTTCGAAGAGGCGCAAATCGCCGGCAATGGAATCGAACCGCCAGCCCCGGCGTTGCGCCTCGTCGCAGGCGCGGTCCTCGAACCGGCTGTCGCATTCCAGGCCGGTCGCAATGAAGGTCAGTTGCCGGTAGTTCCGCTGGTATCCGGTGAACTGGTCGAACAGGTAAGCTCCGTCATCTTCGCCGTACCTGGCAACCAGCTCTTCCAGAGTGTAGCCTAGGCCGGTTTTGTCCCGGACTATTTGCCGGGTGGCTTGTTCCATGTCTTCGCCGCGCTCCAACCAGCCGGTCGAGCGGAAGTAGACCCCGGAGTTTCGCTCGAAATAGCTTTGATAGCGCTCGCGTCCGCCCATGAGCAGCGCGATGCAATCGTGCGCGCGGGGAATCACCAGAGGCAAGGCTCCGCTGGCGAGACCCGCCACGCCGTTTCCGCACAAGCCGTAGCCCAACAGGACGGCATCCCAGCGCTGCGCATCGGCCCGCCCGATCGCCTGCTGGAGATGCTCGCGCATAGCCGGGCCGCCCCGATCGTGAAGGCCCTTGGGGAGGAACTCGATATCCACCTGGTGCGGAGACCGCGCCGCGGTCGCGCACACCTCGCGGTACAGCACTTCGCAGGCAATCAGCTTCAGACGCACGGTCTTGCCAGGGCGCGCGCCGCCGCCCGGATGAACTCGGGCCCGGCTCCGCAGCAGCCTCCCACGATGTTCGCGCCCGCTTCCAACAGAGCCGGAATCCGGGCGGCGAACTGTTCGGCGCTGGAGCGATACGCCGGCTGTCCGTCCACCAGCTCCGGTATCCCGGCGTTGGGCTTGATCCACAGCGGCAGCGGAGTGGCGGCGCGCAGCCGGCGGCAGACGGGAACGTACTCGGCAATGCCCACGCCGCAGTTGGCGCCCACGCCGGCGGCGCCGTCTTCGGTCATGCGACGGGCCGCCTGTTCGGGCGTGACGCCCATCATGGTCCGGTCCCTATTCCTACCGGAATCGTAGGCAAAGGAGACCCACACGGGCAGGTTGGTCTCACGGGCCGCCCGGAGCGCCAGGGAGGCTTCCACCAGATCGCTCATGGTCTCTATCAGCAGCGCATCCGCGCCGCCTTCCGCCAGCGCCAGGGCCTGTTCGCGGAACGCGGCCGTCATTTGCTCGGGGGAGATTTCTTCCGCGGCCAGCATCTTGCCGGTAGGGCCCATGGAGGCGAATATCAGCGCGCGCCCGTCCGCCGACTCACGTGAAAGCCGGGCGCCGGCGCGGCAAATCGCGGCGGCGTCGTCCGCCAGGCCGTATTCCGCCAGGGCCACGCGGTTGGCGCGGAAGGTGTTCGTGAGAATGACCTGGCTGCCGGCCTCCACGTAACAGCGGGCCACATCGGCCACCCGTTCCGGATGGAGCAGGTTCCAACGGTCGGGACACTCACCGGCCGCCAGGCCGCGTTTCTGCAATTCGGTTCCCCAGGCGCCATCGGCCAGCGCCGGGCCGGCGGCGAAGAGGTCGGAGAAATTCACCCGTCCACCAGTTTCCGGGCCAAGGCGACCGCCGCCACCGCATTTTCGCCGTAGCCGTCGGCCCCGATCTCATCGGCATAGCGTTGCGTCACCGGCGCGCCGCCCACCATCACTTTGACCCGCCCGCGGAGCCCGGCGGCCTCCAGAGCGTGAATGGTGGTTCGCATGGCGGGCATGGTCACGGTGAGCAGGGCCGACAGGCAAACCAGGCCGGCGCGGTTGGCGAGCACGGCTTCCACGAACTTCTCCGGCGCGACGTCGGCGCCCAGGTCGGTCACTTCAAAACCGCCGCCCTCCAGCATCGAAGCCACGATGTTCTTGCCGATATCGTGGAGATCGCCTTTCACGGCGCCGATCACCACGCGGCCCGCCGGTTGCGCGCCGCTCGACGCCAGCAGCGGCCGCAGCAGCGCCAGCGAGGCCTTCATGGCGCGCGCCGCCAGCAACAACTCCGGCACGAAGTACTCCTCGCACTCGAAGCGCCGCCCCACTTCGTCCATGGCCGGGACCATCTCCCGCTGCACCAGGTCCAGCGCCGCGGCGCCGTCCGCGATGGCGGTGCGCGTGGCTTCCGCCGCCTGTGGCGCGCTGCCGTTCAGAATCGCATCGTATAAATCCGACACAAAAAGCCCTAGCTTGGAACCCCGGGTGGGCGCCTCTATCGACTCACTGTCTCTTATTGCGCGCGGCGGGTCAAGAGGGCGGGCCGGACGAACCGTCCCGCGGGGGGCGGCGCTGGGGCGGACATTCAAAGGGAGGCGTTCGGAAAATGGCCAGGCTGCCACGCGCCCGGCGGCGCTATCTCACATGGGGGAAGCGTGATTGTCGCGATCCCTCTTTGGGTGTGCGCCGCGATGCACCTGCGGACGCGCCGGGCTCACCCGGAGAACTTTGCCTTTGAACTCGCTGCCGTCCAGAGCGACGATCGCCTTTTCGGCTTCGGAGTCATCGGCCATCTCGACGAACGCGATCCCTCTTCGCAGCCCCGTCCACCTGTCAGTCATCATTTTGAAACGCGCCACCGTTCCATGACTCGCGAATACGGATCGAACTTCATCTTCGGTAACCCCGGGGCCGAGGTTCCCGATCCGAATGTTATGCATTTGATGCGCTCCTCTCGCGCTTCCCAAAAACGATGGATGGCGCCGCCGCGGCGCCATCCAGCCGCGCTACCAGCGCTTCCGGCCAAACCCGCCGCCGCCCGAGCGCTCCGTCTTGGGCTTGGCTTCGCTGATGTTGAGGGTCCGGCCGTCACAATCCGTACCGTTCAGGCCCGCGATGGCTTTTTCGCCTTCGCCGTCGTCACCCATCTCGACAAATCCGAAGCCTCTGGGTTGTCCCGTTTCGCGATCCGTGCAGATATTCACGCGATCTACCGCGCCATAACCCGCAAACAGGGATCGTACGCCATCTTCGGTGGTCCCAAAACTGAGATTCCCGACGTAAATGTTCTTCATGGTCCGAGTTTCCTTTTCCGATTTGAAGGCGGCCAGTCTGGAAGGTGGACGAAGATAGCGGTTAGGCTAAGAGAGTCGGCAGAATTGCGGGAGCATCAAATCCTCTTTAGTATAGCATGGATGCGATTTCCCCGCACGGCGCAGCGGCCGGGGCGGGGTCAAGAGAGCGGCCGCCTCATTGTGGTAACCTGAGTGTAGATGAAGAAGATTTCGGTTCAGTTCACCTTCGAGGAATTACAGGCCGCGGTGACTTTGGCCTCGGATCAGATGTTCCGCGTGAAGTACATCGATCCCAAAATGCCCGGCTACGTCAGCAATCAGGGAAAACTGGACGCTTCCAAGGCTGCGCTTCAGGCTTTGCAAGACGCCCTGGAAGCGGCCAAAGGGCTAAACGCCAAGACCACCGCCTAAAGAGCGAGATGGGCGGCCCGGCCGGCTTTGGCGCGTCGAAGGCTTTCCATATGCGGGGGCACCCGGCCTTGACCCGGGTGTCGGAGAGGTTCCTCGTGGCCGCTCTCCAGCGGGTCCAGCGTACTCATAGGCCGCATCGCCTCTTTGACACTACGCCCGAAAAGGGCTATCCTTGGAACTGAGCCGAGCCTCTTACTCCCTCTTCGGGTCGCCTGAGCTAAGTCAGGTTATCTGGACCCATTTCTTAGCCTGCTGGTCACGGAAGGCCGAATATGTTGCGGGAGCCGGACAGCGTCGTCTTAAGCCACGATCATTCGTCGGGCAGCCGCATTCCATTGCGGCTCTATCCGAATGGCCCCCGGAAAAGCCGCTCCGATGGCGCGGCCGCCCAGAGGGCCGCGGGACTCGGAGCCGATGCGGGTCGATCGAGCGCCCCGCCCCGGGAGGAAACCCCCTATGCCGTTTGAACATCACGGCAGCCGCGCTTTCACAGTCACCTCCGTCCTAAAGAATGCGCCCGCGGCTTCCGGCGTATACGGCCTGTCGAACGCGATCGAGTGGATCTATGTGGGAGAGAGCGCCAATCTCCAAGGCTGCTTACTGACGCACCTGCGGGGCGGCGATCCAGCGCTCGCCCGGACGCCCACCGGCTTCACCTATGAACTTAGCGGTTCCGCCGATCGAGTCGCCCGCCAGAACCGGCTGGTGCGGGAGCTCGACCCCGTCCACAACCGGCGTATGGACGCGATGTCAGGCGCAAGCGAATGAGCGATAGGAGCATATTGTGAACGGCAAAATCACGGCATTCAGTCGCAAGGGCTCGTCTGGCGCAATCCAGTCCGACGAGGGCGGGCGTTTCCATTTCGACGTGGCCGCGGTACTGGCGTACGATGTCGCCGGGCTCAGCCCCGGCCAGGTGGTCAGCTTCGAACCGGATGGCGGCTCGCCTCCCAAGGCGATCAACGTGTCCGTAACGCCACCGGCGTCAATCCATTACTCCGACGACCGGTACAAGGAGATGCGGCGCCTCAGGTACCTCGGGTTTGACCAGGAGAAGAACATCCGAACTTACCGTTTCGAGAGGTTCGCCCCGGGCGAGTTGACGGAGCACTTCCTGGTGGATACCGATGTGGTGCTGTTTGGCCAGCATAAAATCAAACTTCAGGAAGGCCCCGCATTGTGCCTCCACCTGCTGGCGCACGCGTTGGGCCCGGAGCCGGCCGGCCCGCAAAGTCCCTACTCGGTGACGGAACAGCACATGCTGGCATTTCTGGCGAGTGAGAGCGAAGCAGGCGGGAAGCCGCGCTCCAAAAACTGGCTGCGTTCCTAGGCGCTGGAATCGGGAGGCCGCGGCCTTGTGGGACGGACGATCGGTTTTCGTCGTCTGTCAACTCCGGGCCTCGTGGGACAGACGATCTGTTTCCGTCGTCTGTCAACTCCGGGCCTTGTGGGACAGACGATCGGTTTTCGTCGTCTGTCGACTCCGGGCGCTCCTCGCGACTGACTAGGGTCGAAAAGGCGCCTCGGGCCTGCCATCAGACCGATAACGAGCCGCGACCGTCAGGGAGCGGTCCGGCGGCCAGACCGATCACGAGCCGCGACCGTCAGGGAGCGGTCCGGCCACGCCTGGCGATGCCGGCCTTTCAGGTATTTCATGAAATCTCGCGGGCCGAAGGCCCATTCCAACAGACCACAAAAACCGATAGTCTGTCCCACCTGGACCGCGGCCGCGCCGGATATCCCCGCCCGACATAGCAGGCCTGTCCGCGGGGCGGATAGAATGGATTCTTTGCCATGTCTCGAATCCACACTCCCATAACTCCGGAACTGGCGGACTATGTCCGCGAAACCACGCTGCGCGAGCCGGAGGCGCTGCGGCGGCTGCGCCTCGAAACGGAGGATCACCCGCAGGCGTCCTGCCAGATCGCGCCGGAGCAGGGACAGTTTCTGCACCTGCTCGCGCTAGCCACCGGAGCGCGGCGGGCGTTAGAGGTGGGAGTGTTCATGGGCTACAGTTCCACCTGGGTCGCGCTGGCGCTGCCTGAAGACGGCCGGCTGGTGGCGTGCGACTGCAGCGAGGAGTACACCGCGCGGGCGCGGCGCACCTGGCGCGAAGCGGGCGTCGAGCGGAAGATCGAACTGCGGCTCGGGCCGGCCCTCGAGACGCTGGACGCGCTGTTGGCGAATGGGCAGGCCGGAGAATACGATTTCGCCTTCATCGACGCCGACAAAGGGAATTACGAGCACTATTACGAGCGGGCGCTGGCGCTGTTGCGCCGGGGCGGCCTGGTGGCCGCGGACAACGTGTTGTGGCGCGGCGCAGTGGCCGACCCCGGCGCGCGCGATGCGGACACCGAAATCATCCGCGCGTTCAACCGCAAGCTGCGCGAGGATGCGCGCGTGGCCATCAGCATGGCTACCATGGGCGATGGGCTGATGCTGGCATGCAAGCTCTGAGCCCCACGGTTTTTCCGTGTTACGCGCCGGCGGACCGCCAGACGGCCGCCGCCATCGCCGCGCTGGTGGAAGGCGTGGGCGACGCGCGGGTGTTCCTGGACGAAGGCGAGCTGCGTCCCGGCGAGGACCTGGCGGGCAAGGCCCGCGAGGCGCGCATGGCCGACGTGGCGCTCGTGCTGTTCTCGCGCGCTTCGCTTCCGCCGCGCTGGGGGCGGGCGCAATGGGAAGACGCCCTGGTGAAGGAACCCGCCCAGGAAGGCGTCCGAATCGGCTTCGTGACCTGCGACGACTGCGCTCCGCCGCGGGTCCTGGCGCCCCGCTTCGACGGGCGGACGGCGGAGGGCCGGCGGGAGTTGAAGCGCTGGATCCGGAATCGCGAGTACGTTCCGCGGGCGGCCACCCAACAAAAAGCGGATCTGGGAATCCTGGGAATCGCGCTGGCGGACCGGACCGGCGTGGAGACCGTGGCCGAAGCGAGCCTCGCGTTCGAATTCGCCAGCGCGTTCCGCGACGATTTCGACGAGGTCTTGCGCCTGGAATGCGGCCAGCGGACGCGGACCGCGCTGGCGGGCGAGCTGGCCGCCCGGCTGAGTCTCCGGCTCGAAGGCGATGCGGAGAGCGTGCTCGAGCGCCTGCGCGAGTTCTGCGCGGGGCGGCGCTTCCTGCTGCTGCTCGATGGCGCGCGCACGCCGGCCGCCCGCGAGTTGGCGATCGCAGGGCGCTGTTCGACGCTGTACTGCCCGGAAGCCGGGCCGCCCGAGGTCATCGAGCCGGATTCGCTGCGCGCGGCGCAGGCCGCCTGGGCCGCGAACCACATCGAGTGGACCGAACTATGCCGGCTGGCGCGCGTGGGCCGCCGCGTGGCGCGCGAGCAGGGCCGCATCGCCGAACTCCATGAGCTCATGGACCAATGGAGGGCCGAGGCCGAGCGGCGGGGAGACCGCAACGCTCAGGACGAAGCTACCAGGGAAATCGTGTGGATCCTCGAAAGCTGGGGCCGCCTCGACGATGCGCGCCGCCTGGAGTACCGGCGCGCCATGGAGTTCGACGAACAACTGCTTTTGCCGCTGGGCGAGTTTTGAAGGGCGCGGCACAAAAGTGATGCCCTCGGGTGAAGCTCCGGAGGAGCGAGAGAAAGTAGCCCAGGGCGTGAGCCGTATGGGCGTTAACCTAAGCGCGGGGGCGCACGCGGAGGGTTGGCGGTTACAAGAAGACTTATCGTTCCTGATCCGTCCTTAGGTCGCGGCCAGCCCTTGGCCACGCATGGCCAGATGTCACGGTAGGGCGTTTTGCGGGCCGCGTGCTTTTCGCCGCCTCCCGAAAAGGGTGAAACGTGCGAGGCGTGTTTCACGAGGCAGAGATAGCCATCGCAGTGTCTCTCACTGCGGCGAACGCCAGCCGAATGTTTCACGGCTGCGGTATAATTCGAGCCGATGCTTGAGCGGTTGTTCGGTTCGAGACCAAAGGCTCCCCTTTCGCCGGAACAGTTGGAGCGCGAGATAGGGCGCCGAAGGAAGGAAGCGCAGCGCTGCGGGGTCGCCGAGGCCCTGAAGGACCTCTATACGACGAGTTGGATGTACGTTGCGTCGTGGATATCGACTCCCGAGAACCGAAGGTGGATTCATCCTTCGATCACGGAGGCGCGCCAAACCGCAGGTATGAGGGGCATCGAAATGACGGTCTCCGGCAGGCGGTACGCGCTTGACGTCAAGGAGGACCGGGCCTTGCTGGACCAGTACGATGCTGAAACCGCGCTGGAGTTTTCCATCGACGGGACTACGTGTCTTGGGATCTCGTTTGGGGTTAAGCACGGGGAATATGCCGACGCCTATTCGCAGGCGTTCGTGACGGCGTTCGTGCCGGGGGATTGGGTCAAAGACGTCCTAAAGCTCCGGGATGAAACAAAGGCCCTCCATGAGCGAAGGGCTCGCGAATCGGAGCTGGACCGCGCGAAAAGGGACGCCGGTAGATTCGGATTGTGACCCTGCCGAGCGGCCCATCCGCATCAAGAGGTTAAGTGGACCGCAGCCAATGCCGATCAGGAAGCCGGCGCGGAAGGTATGGAGGTCCCGCAGAGTCTCTGGTTGCGTCCTGATCTGGTATCATCTGTCACAGGAGAGTATCTATCTACAATGTCGGAGTTGGTAATGCTGCAGCAGGAAGCCAGAAACCTGGCAATGGCCGCCGCTGCCGAGTCTGGTTCGCCTTGGCGCATTAACTTTGCCGAGTATCGTGGCGAAAAACTCGTTGTTGGCTTGGTAAGCGAGGGAGAGAGACCAGGACCAATCGAGGTGTTCGTAGGACACCGATCCGCCGAGGCGATCAAGCGGGAGATCATTAGACAACTCGCTGCCCTCGGCTGACAAGCGTCTTTGTTTCACAACGGGCCCTTTTTCGCGAACGCCAGCCACAGCAATGAAATCGCGAGAGAGGCCCCGGTGTCGGCGTGACGTTTAGGGCGCGGCAGTACCTCTGGCCTTCAAATCGGCTTCATATCTTCTTACAGCCGCCGCAATGCAGGCCTCCCGCTTTTGCTCGCGTATAGTGCTCCGCCACTTGGTGTTCATACTGGAGCCGTTCTCGGCCGCCCAATCGGTCTGCGTCAGAAGAGCGTCAACCGCCCGGCAGCGGACTTCATCTTCGCGAGACAGCGCATAGTGACCCTCGCCGGCAAGGCGGAGTTTCACAACGAGCGGCAGTGTGAAAGCCGCCATCACCAGATGTTCGAACGGCAACCATCCCCACGTGCGGCCGGTCAGCGATCCGCCGGTGTGAGCGACGGCGCTGCGGTACTGATGAAATTCGAGCATCCAGATTTTGGAGACGAGCCAGCCGCGCTGGGCCGCATTGTAGCGGGGATCGGGGTCTGGGTAGATGCCCGGCCGCGTGGCCTGGGCGGCCTCGGCGGTGGTTCTCCCGTAAGGGCTGAACAATGCATCGAACTTGGCGGCGAGATCTCGCGCCTTGTTGGCTCCGAGATACTGCTCGAACGCGAAGCCCATCAAGGCCGCCTCTGCTTCGAACGTCATGACATCGTCGTCCGTGTTCGCAAGCCGGACGAGCGGCAGGACAGGTTTCAGATCGGTCCCGCTCGGCGATCCGGCGGCGTCGGCAGCGTCCAATCCGGCGAGAAAATCCGTCTCGACGTGATACCGAGAGGAGCTCGCGTACAGCGGCATCGTCGAATGCATCTGTCCGTGCTTCGGGCCGCCGTAATCAACTCGGCCGTCCCGCTTCCGATAGCTGAGCCACACATATTCGAGCGGCTCGGTGAAGCGCTGGAAGTAGAGCTGAAAACTCGTGTCGTTGACGTAGGAGCCGATTGGCGCGAAATACTCATTGGCCGACCAGCACGCGAGAAAGAGGAGAGACGACGCCCATCGAACGGCTTCGATCCTGTCTTCGGAGAGATTCCACGGTTCGGCAGGGTCACCAGCGCTCTGGTCGGTCACGACAACGCAGGTCTCTCGCGGCCGCTGCTGAATGTCGGAATAGCTTGAGAGGATGACCGGGAAGGTGTCCTTCAGCCTCGTGAGTGGCTCGGTGACGACGCCCGCCTTGTCGAGGAATGGCGCGAATATGAAGCCGGCGACGCTGACGGGCTTTTCTAGCCTGAGCCACGGCATGAAGGCGACGAGTTTCTGAGGTCCGGTCATTGGTAATGATCCTGCTCTGAGTCGGGCGGCGGCCCGTTGCTTCCCTGCTCACCTCAACGTAACACAGAGGGCGACGACCGCCGCAGGACGCAGATTCTCAGCTTCCGACAATCCGCCGCTATGCGGGCTCAACCCGGTCGGCGTTTCTCGAAGGCGGCTTGGCTACGAAGCTAGACTACAGAGGCTTCTGGGATGGTGTCGGTAATCCCGCATTACTCCTGATATGCCCTTGCCGCCGTTTTACCGGCCGCATTGTCGGCGGCGTTGACGAGCGCCTGGACCACACTGAGCGGGTAAGGGCGCCCGCCGGGCCCGCTTCTGCCCGGCGTCGCGCGGTCGCGCCAAGAACGCCGGCCAAAAGGCCGGCGGCAGGATGAAATCCTGGCCCCACCTCGGCAGCCTCCCTGGCGTGCCCGTACGCTCAGATCCCGGCGGCGGCACGCTAACTAAAGCGCGCGCCACGCGGCGCGGCGCTCTTCGATTAATCCACCATCCCGTTGCGCACCGCGAAGCGCACCAGCTCGTTGATGCTGTGGAGGTTCAGCTTCTCCATGATGTGGCCGCGGTGCGCGTCCACGGTGTAGACGCTCAGGTTGAGAGCGGCGGCGATTTCCTTGTTGGTCTTGCCTTCGGCCAGCATTTGGAGAACTTCGCGCTCGCGGCTGGTGAGCAGGTCCATGGCGTTGGTGACGTGGCGGCGATAGTCGTCCAGGACGGCGTTGGAAACGGCGGGGCTGAGGTAGCCTTCTCCGGAGGCCACGGCGCGGACGGCGGCCACCAGGTCGTTGGCCCCGGAATCCTTGAGCAGGTAGCCGCGGGCGCCTGCGCGCAAGGTTTCCCTCACGTAAACGGAATCCTTGTGCATGCTGAGGGCGAGCACGCGTACGTGCGGCGCCGACTCCGCCAGGCGGCGGGTGGCTTCGATGCCGTTCAGCTCCGGCATGGCCACATCCATTACCACGATATCGGGCTTGAGGCGCTCGGCCAGTTCCACGGCCTCGCGGCCGTTGGCGGCTTCGCCCACGATTTCCATATCGGCTTGCGCGTCGAGGATCATCTTGAACCCCTGGCGCACCACGCCGTGGTCGTCAGCCAGCAGAATGCGAATGCGTTTCATCGCGCAGCGGGACCCGTACCTCAATTAAAACACCCTCGCCGGGACGCGAACGCACCACCACTTCGCCGCCCATGGCGCCGGCGCGGGCGCGCATGCCAATCATACCGAGGCCGCGGGAAAACGGAGCGTCGAGGGCGGTTCGGGGGTCGGCCAGCCCGCGGCCATCGTCGTGCACCGATAGAACGATTTCGCCGGCCTCAGGGGAGAGCTTCATTGCCACATGGGTGGCGCCCGAGTGGCGGGCGATATTGGTGAGAGCCTCCTGGGCGATGCGGAAAAGATGGGTTTCGGTCTGGTCCTCCAGGCGTCCGGAAAAGCTCGATTCCAGGCGCGCGTCGATGCCGGTTCGCGCCGAAAAACCCTCCGTCAGCCAGCGCAGGCCGGCCTCCAGTCCGAAGTCGTCGAGAATGGTGGGGCGCAGCAGGTGCGACATCTGGCGCACGTTGCCGATAGCCTCGTCCACCAGCTTCAGGCAATCTTCCAGGCGGGCGCGGTCCGCTGAGCCGCCGGAATCGAGCGCGGTCAGGTTGGTCTTGATGGCGGTGAGCGATTGCCCCAACTCGTCGTGCAGTTCGTGCGAGAAGCGGCGCGCGGTGGCCTCCTGGTCCGCCAGCATGTGCCACGACACGCGGCTGAGCTCCGCGCTTTGCTTCTCGATGAATCCAGCCAGGTGACTGACCACGCCGATAGTGAAAACCGAAAAGAGCAGGGCCAGGAGAACGCTGCCGCCGGCGAACCAGGCGGATTCCCTCAGCAACGCGGAGGAGCGCCGCTCGATCTCCGCCTGGGCCGCGCTCACCTTGCCGTACCCGCGTTCGATCAGCCGCGCCACCACGGCGGTGAACTCCTCGTGGTAGCGAAACAGGTCCATGGAGGCAAAGGTCTCGGGCTGTTCCACGCTCAGCAAGCGGCGCGCTTCCTGGGAGAAGGCGCGGGAAGATTGCTGCAGAAGCTCCCACAGGGGGCGCTCGGGTGTTTGCGCGCCTTCGGCGGAGATGCGCTCGATATCGCGATCGGCCTCCGCGAGCTGGCTCAATATTCGCTCGCCGTCGAGCGAATCCGGGTCGCGGGCCAGAATGGAGAAAACCTCGCTCAGGCTGGTTTGCTGTTTCCGTAGATCGCCGATGAGGCGGTTGGTGAGGGATTGTTCGCGGATGAGGCTGGCCGCATTCCGCTGGACGGACCGGATACCGCGGACCCCCACCAGCGCGGCGGCCAGTAGCAGCAGGATCACCAGCGCAAATCCGGCGATCAAAACCCGAAGCACTTTCTGGCGCGTGATGCGCTGTGGCGGCATGGCCCTACCAGTATCGCGCCGCCGGCCCGGCGCATCCATCCCCGCAATCGGCTATTTTAGAGGCAAAACCATGGCTATGAGTCTTATTGTGGGGCAGGCGCTTCCGCCTGCCAACCGGCTTGATCCGCAGCCGTCCGGGCCTCGCTTG
>Ga0181520_10003249_pt1 | contig 28782 bp, 15 predicted proteins | sample PEATcosm2014_Bin_29_FD_132451 | JGI IMG/M metagenome (GOLD analysis project Ga0181520, IMG submission 132451) | Peatland microbial communities from MTU Mesocosm Facility, Houghton, MI, USA - PEATcosm2014_Bin02_30_metaG | ecosystem: Environmental > Terrestrial > Soil > Wetlands > Peat | place...
TGGGGATTCACGGCAATCAATCCGCGTGGCGAAACATCCACGCCATCTTCGGGGCCAAGAAATTGCAGATTGGGCGCCTGCCCGATTGCCATGATGATGGTGTCGCAATCCAGACGCGTCTCGCTGTTCTCGTAGAATGTGGGGTTGAACCGGCGATTGGCATCGAATACCGATTTTGTCTTGAGCACCTCAAGCGCCACAGCTCGCCCGTTCTCGCCAATGATCTCCTTGGGGCCGAAGCCGGGATGGATAATGATCCCCTCTTCTTCCGCTTCCTCAATCTCTTCGAGCGCCGCGGGCATCTCTGCGCGGTTTTCCAGGCACACGAGGTGCACCTCTTGCGCGCCAAGGCGCAAGGCGGAGAGGGAAACGTCCATCATCTCGCGGGCAGCCACGGCATCCATGCTTCCCTGTGAGGGCTCGAAGCTCTCCACGCCGCCCGCATGCTGGCGCAGCACCTCGCGGGCCGCGGACCTTGCCACATCCATGGCCACATTGCCCCCGCCAATGACGAGAACTTTTTTGCCGATGGTGAATCGGTAGCCGAGATTTACATTGAGCAAAAAATCGATACCCTTGTAGACGCCGTCGAGATTCACGCCGGGGATGGTGAGGTCGCGGCTGCGGTGGGCGCCAACCGCGATCAGCACCCCATCGAAATCCCGGCGGAGATCGGCGACCGTGAAATTGCGGCCGGCAGCATGGTTGAGTTTCAGGGTGATGTCGCCGGTAGATAGAATCTCGCGCACCTGTGCTTCAACCACGTCGCGCGACAGGCGGTATTCAGGCAGGCCAAGGTAGAGCATGCCGCCCGCGACCTGGGACGCCTCAAAGATGGTGACGGCGTAGCCCATCAGGGCAAGGTCGTGCGCGGCAGATAGGCCTACTGGCCCCGCACCGACGATGGCAATGCGAAATGGAAGCCTGGGCTGCACGCGGCCCGCGTTCACATCGACAGGGTGCCGGGACTCGGGACCGTATTGTTCGGTGAGAAAGCGCTTCAGTGCCCTGATAGCGATCGGCTTGTCGATCGCTCCGCGGCGGCAGGCCGTCTCGCAGGGGTGAGCGCAGACGCGGCCGCAGATGCTGGCCATTGGATTAGGCTCGCGCGCGACGCGGTAGGCTTCTTCAAAATCGCCCTCTGCAATGAGCGCAACGTAGCGCCCCGCATTGGTGTGCGCGGGGCAGGCCGTCATGCAGGGGAAGTTGGTGTTCAGCCAATCCCTGTCAACTTTCTTGTCGACAAAGCGTTGCAGCATGCAGGAACCTTTCCCGATGGCAGAGGATTCCGCGGGCGGCACGAGAAGAATATGCCGCCCCTGGATTTACTTGCTGAGCGTGAAGTCCGCCGTGGCGTCTCCTGAGACATTCACCGGATTCGACTTGCTCTTGGCTCCCTCGTTCCAAGCGGTCACCGTATACGCGCCGTCCGGCACGTTCTCAATCTTGTACGCGCCCGTCTTGTCGGTGGTGGCAAAGTACGGCGTCGGAGAGACGATGAGGTAACCGGACATGTCTGGATGCACGTTGCAAAACAGCGCAATGACGCCAGGGTTGTCGAATTTGAACGATTGCCGCTGCCCCTGGGGCCACGTGCCCAGATTGTGCCCCAGCTTCTTGTTGCCGCTGATGGAGGGCCAGAAGACGTTATGTGCGACGCTGTCGCTGTTGAGGAATTCCACCGTGGCGCCCTGTTGAATGGCAATGATGTGGGGCACAAACATCAGGCCCTTTTGGTCCATGGTGACGTGTTGCGTTGGTGCGGGGAAGGTTTTGCCGGCGGCGGCTTCAACGTATACGACGGATTCGCCCTTGACGCCGGAAACCTTGCCGTGAATCGTGCCGGCAAAGGCCGCTGTGCTGAAAGCGGCTATTGCCATGAGTGATACGAGAGCAGTGCGTTTCATAGGATCTCCTGGTGGTGAGTCGTTGAGATTTCGGGGAGGCGCGCCGGCCGATACTTCAGCCCGCATTAGAAAACAAAGCGCGCGAGTAGATAGAGCGTGTTGTTGTCGCTTGCGTTGCGGCCCGAGCCATCGTAGTTGGTGGCGCCACCATTGAAGCGGGTGTAGTCGGTGTATTGCACGGCCAAGTCGATATTTTGATACGGCCAATAGGAGACGTTTGCCGAAATTCCTTCGCTTCTGGCGCTGCCATTGGCGCTGCCCGAAATCGAGGCCGGAGCGTACAGGAGCGGGTCGTTGGTTCCGTCCGTCAGGAACCATCCCATCGTCCCGGAGAAGCGATTGCCAAAGTGGTACGCAACGTTGGCATTACTCGCATTCAGATGATGTGGACCCGGGCTTGCGTTTCTATTTGCCGCGCTTGCAGCCAGTGCGGAGTTCTCACGGACATAGGTGGCGCGCAGGGAAAGGACATCCTTGCCAATTGTCCGGTCATATTGAATGTCCGGGCCAAAGTCCGTATAGCTGTTCTCTGCTCCGGTGACGGCGCCGGGGGTTGCCTTCATATGGATGCCGTAGGCTCCGACTTCCAGACTTCCCGTTTGCCCGTTTTGTTGAAACGCCGCCCGCCAGTAAGGCGCCACACCCTGGATGTTGTTGGAGCAGCACTGTCCGGTGGTGGGCTGTGCATCGCCTATGTGGTCGGAGCGGTAAAGAGTGCCGGCGACATACACATGCTGGTCCCACATGGTGTAGCCGCCCAATCCCGCCACATCCAGCCCCAGGGCCCCATTGATGATCGGCGCCGCGGTGGGGCTCGGCGCCCCGTTCGGAGCGATGAACGGGTAGCCCCATGCCGGTGTGCTGTTCCAAATATCTTCCACCGTCGGATTGTTGTTCAGAGTGATGCCGTAGTCCAGCTCCTTGCCTCCTGCTTTCGTCTTGTTGGCAAAGCGGACATCCGTGTTGTCCATGCTGAAATGATCGCCTTGCAGTTCGTAGGTCACCTGCACAAAGCTGCCCACATGCGAGGCCCAGGCTCCGGCCAGATAAAGAGCAATATCCTGGGGAAACTGGAAGTTCCAGTTCTGGGTCCCGGGCTGGGGAACCTTGGTGCTGGTCATCGAGGTCTCAAAGAATGCGCTCAGTGGCAGGCCCTTTAGCATGTTCAGTGGCGCGCGGTGGGTCCCGGAATCGGCGGTAATGCTCGTGTCCTGAGCGCGGTCTGTGTAGGCCAGGAGCTTGAACAAGCGTCCGCCGTTGTTCAGCTCCGGCGGCGTGGTATGGCAGCCGCTGCACGGCAACCCAGTCTGGCGAGCGTAACTGGGAAGCGCCATCGCGCTCGGGGCCAATTCACAGGCCATGCCAACGAGTACAACCACGTAAATTGCGATGCTACGACTCATGGATCTTTCTCCTAGCGACCGTCATCGAACTCGCTTCGCCCATTGGCAGTCGATCAATACGCTTAAGTGACCCAAATCACCGTCTGGAATCTAGTTCGAGAACAATTGTGATGTGGCTCACCTGACATCAGATGTGATCGCTGTCACTGCACCTGAAAGTGAGAGGGAGTTCGGTGGCCGAACCGCACCGTGAGGCTCTTACCAAGGTGCTGCCGGAGCACTGATCTGCCCTCGCGGACTGTGTGCCCTTCGGCCAACTGGTTAAAGTGTTGGGCGAGGTGAGGAGATTGGGGTTACGACTCACCCGGTGAGTAGGGGCAATGAATCGAAAGCGTCGCTCAGCGCGCCAATCCCTGCCTCAACATTGCAACTGGCGCCAATTGTTTTGGCGTTGCCATGATTCCATCGGGTCATGCAGTTACCAGCCTGATAATGCTCTGGACTATACTCGGCCGGCAACAAACTCGGCCTTCGATTAGCTTGAGATGTGATCCGGGTAGACCATTCCGGTTGGTTTGTCGGCGATACTTCCCCAACCCCAAAAATCGATTTTTAGGTGAAACCCAGCCCGGCAACATGCAGTATTAGTCTTGACGCGAACCGCGCTCAACTCACGTTCTGTCACATCGGCAAGATCGAGGTACTCAGTTTAAAGGATTTTCGAGCAGGGCTATCTTTCCCATATCGCGGGCTGGCGATCTGGGACGAATCGCCGCGAATCCTTTCGGGTCAGGGTCTCATGACCCCGATAAAGGTTCTTGTTACTGATGCCTCTCCGACTTTTGTTCTTGAGATAACATCTCCCGGTGTTGTCTCAAAGCAACTCTACTTCTCGGAAGAAACGCTTGCGAATCGCGCAGCGAAGGCAATCGTTCATGCTGCGGAGTTGTGTGGGGCTGGTTCAAGCAAGGAACCTTTCTAGCCTTCTTGGCGGTGGTGCGACCTTGAATGAGCCAAGTTAATATATTGGAGGAGGCGTTTATGAAAAGTGTGTTGACAGGAATCCTAGCCCTGGCTTTCCTGGCGATTGAAGCGGCGTTTGGCCAGCAAGTCGCCACGCCTCCACAACAAACGTCGAACTCACTGCAAGCCGCACTGGCCGACCCCAACCTCGCCACGACCAGGAAAGCGGCGAAAACCTGTGTACTTAATACGAACTTAAAAACCGCGTATGCAGCGTTCGGTGCGTTTTGAGCGACGAGTATTTTAAGTAAGTTGTTTGTTTTCAGTACGATAACGCAGTTCGATCCTGCCCTCCGCCACCAGACGCTGCCCCACCCCATGAATGCTGCCCAGTCATCACTCGTTGGACAATCCCAAGTGACCCATCGCATGCCAGAAAACACGCCAGCCTTCCCCCACGAGATGTTGCGCGAAATCTATGAGCAGCCCGCCGCTCTGCGCCGCACCCTCGCGCTCTACGTTCAAAATGGTCATCTGAACCCCGAACTCGCCACCCCCCTCGCAGCTTGGGCCAATCCCGCGGGCGAGGTCCTGATCGCCGCATCGGGCTCCAGCCGCCACAGCGGGCTCGCCGCCGAGATTCTTCTCGAAGATCTCTGTGGCCTCGCCGTCGACGTCGAATACGCCAGCGAATACAGCACTCGCGGCGGCGTCGCTCTACGCCATCCCGCCGTCATCGTCATCTCGCAGTCCGGAGAAACATCCGATACTCTCGCCGCTCTGCGCGAAGTCAAGGCCCGCGGTGACAAGGTCCTCGCCATCACCAACGCCGCTTCCTCCACCATGGCTCGCGAGGCCGACGTCTCCATGCCCCTAGCTGCCGGCGTCGAAAAAGCCATCCCTGCCACCAAGAGCTTCACCTGCCAATTGGAAGTCCTCTTCCTGGTCGGTCTCTTTGAGGCGCAGCGTATCGGTCGCATGGACGCTGCCGAAATCGGCGCAAACATCAACCGCCTGCGCGCCCAGCCCGACTCGATCGAAGCTCAGCTTGACGGTTGGCGCGAACAGATCGCCGTGCTCGCTCACAAGTACCGCGACGCAAATACCTTCCTCTTTCTCGGCCGCGGCATCCACTACGCCATCGCACGCGAAGGGGCTCTCAAGCTCAAGGAGGCTTCCTACGTTCACGCCGAGGGTTATCCGGTAGGCGAACTCAAGCACGGACCGAATGCGCTCGTCAGCGACACTGTGCCCCTCGTCGTGATTGCCACAGTCGATCGCACACTGCCCGACTCGGTCATGCGCTACGAAAAAACCCTGCAATTGCTGGCCGACATGAAGGCCCAGGGCGCGCGCGTCATCGCCATCGCTAATCAGGGAGACACGCAGGTTCACGAACTAGTCAGCGACTGCGTCGAGGTCCAACCCGCTTCGGAATATCTCCTGCCCATCGCCGAGGTCGTGCCCCTTCAGCTTTTCGCTTACTACATGGCGCTCGAACACGGCGTCGATGTCGATCGACCGCGCAATCTCTCCAAAGCCGTCGTCGAAAAATAGCAAGGAATGATCGCCCCAGATAATCGTCAACCGGGCACGACCCAATTCCGGTGCAAAATTGCGATAGGGACAATAGAATAAATTTGGACCTTACTCTTCTGTGATGTGACGGGCAAATCCATCTGGAAGGAGAAAGGCCATGAGGAACCAATCGATCAGCAAACGCCGCAAGGGCTTCCCATCCGAATCAAAAGTAAAGCGCGGCTTTCCGCGTCGTGCACGGGGAGAAGGAACTCCTTGAGAAGTTGGGCCGCAATGATCTGTGCCCATGTGGTTCGGGACGCAGATTTCAAGAAATGCTGTATGCATAGCGGCCATTACGACGGCTCCAGACGCAACCACTACAACCGATGAAAAACAGGGCACGGCGCCACAGTCGTGCCCCAGCTCCACTGCGCTCCAAACACGCCATCCGCGGCATTCCAAGTCTGGGGCCCGGACAGATCTTCGTCCGTGGTGTGGCGCTTCACCCCATCACCACAACCACCTCATTCACCGTCCCGCTCGGCTGAGGCCCAATCGCAATCTTGCCGGCGCCATTGCCCGCCCCGCTCACCGGCTCTCCATTCAACGCGACGCTTTCCACGCCCTTCTGCACGCCCTTCGGGTTCTTCACCGTGATCTCATACGTCGCCCCTCGCCAGCGCCGCTTCACCTTGAACTCCTTCCAGCTCTCCGGAATGCAAGGATCCACAATCAATCCATCGAAGCTGGTGCGCACTCCCAGCATCCAGCGCGTCACAGCGGTGTAGTTCCATCCCGCGCTTCCCGTCAGCCAAGGGTGCCTGGCGCGGCCAAACGCGGTGTGATCCTTGCCCATGGCGAACTGGCAATACGAATAAGGCTCCGCCTCGCGAATCTCGATCATGTCGTTCTGCTTCGCGGGCAGCATCGCATCGTAGAACTTCATCGCCCGTTCGCCGCGCCCCAGCTTGCACTCGGCGATAATCGCCCACGGATTCGGATGGCTGAAGATGGCAGCATTCTCCTTCACCCCCTTATAGACCCGCCCGATGAAACCGATGTCGTCATTCGGCTTTGAAAACGCCGGCCATGCCAGATGAATTCCATACTTCGAGAACAGGTGCTTGTCGACTGCATCCATACACGCAATCGCGCGCTCCGGTGAGGCAACGTCCGACAAAACCGCCCAGCTGTTGCTCTCCAGGAATATCTTCCCTTCCTCGCACTCCTCTGAACCCACCTTCAAGCCCTTTGCGGTGAACCCGCGCACATACCACGCGCCATCCCACAATTTGTGCTCGCATGCTGCCTTCACCCTGTTCGCGAGCGCGCTGTAAGTCTTTACATCCACATCGCGCCCCAGAAACTCCGCAGCCTCCACAAATGCCCTCAGCGCCCAATGGTGCATGAACGAAACCATCGCGCTCTCGCCCCCGCCCAGATTCAGGCAGTCGTTCCAATCGGCGCGGAGTCCCAGGCAAATGCCCTCCTTGCCCACATGTTCAGCAGAAAAATCGAGCGATCGCTTCAAATGTTCGTAGACCGTCCCCACGCCTCCGTCCGCGAACGGAACCATCTCGTCAAAGAACGCGAGATCGCCGGTTTCCTTCACGTACTCACAACAGGTCACAACGATCCAGAGCGCATCGTCCGAGCAAACATGCTCGATGCCATGAATCACCGACCTCAACTCCGGCGCATGCGCAATGGTCGGCGACTTGAAGGTCGGCCCTTTGCGCTTCTCTTCGTCGAACCAATCCGGATCGAACAGGTGCAATCCGTAGCCGCTGCTGACCTGCGCCCCCAGCAGCTCGATAATGCGCTGTCTGCATTTGTTCGGATTCGTATGCACCACGCTCATCACATCCTGCGAGGTGTCGCGGAATCCCAATCCGGTCCGCCCTCCCACCTCAATGAACGATGCAAAACGCGACCACACCACGCACGTCTCCGCCTGGTAGAGGTTCCACGTGTTGATCATGGTATCCAGGCCCTCATGGGGCGTCTGGCATTGGAACCCGTCGAATTTCTGCTCCCAGTATTTCTTCAGCGCGCTGAACTCCGCGTCCACATTCTTGAGATCGGAGTACTTGCTTCTGATCTTCTGCCCGGCCTCCTGCGCCCCCACGCCCAGCATGAAAATCAGCCGCGCTTCCTCCCCTGGCGCAATCTCCACAGTCTTCTGCAGCGCGCCGCAGTGGTTGCCGCCCAGCTCCGCGCTCCCCGCGCATACGCCTTGCTCCACTGCAATCGGGTTCGTCTCGGTTCTCCATGCGCCAAGGAACCCGTCCCGCATCGTGTCGTAGGAGTCCGGCTCGAAACTCGCCGTGAAATAGTGAAAGGTCCACGGCTCGTAAAAGAAGTCGTACTCGATCACGCCGTCCCGGTACCGGCTTCCGCTGGCGTAAAGGCTCATCTGCAGGTTCTGGTTATCGATCTCAATGTGGTGGAACGAGAATTCCACGTACCCGAACACGCTCAGCCGCCGCGGCCTCCCGCTCGAGTTGTGAATCTTCAAATCCCAAAGCTCAACATCGTCCTCGATCGGGATAAAGAGCGTCTGCTCCGCCTCAATCCCTTGGGTTGCGCACGAATACTTGGAATACGACAGCCCGTGCCGGCACTCGTACTTTGCTTCGCCCAGGCTCTTGCCCACAGGCTGCCACGACACCGACCAGTACTCGCCCGTATCCTCGTCGCGCAGGTAAACGTAATGTCCGGGCCGGTCGAGCGGAATGCCGTTGGCCCGAAACCGCGTAATCCGATGATGCTCAGCGCTCTTGTAGAACGCATAGCCGCCCGCGTTGTGGCTCATCACCGCGCAAAGATCCTTCACGCCAAGATAGTTTGTCCATGAAACCGGAACGTCCACGCGATCGATCACATACTCGCGCATTTCATTATCAAAATAGCCGTAACGCATTGCACCTCGACAATTGCAAAAGATGAATTGTGTTTCTAAACAGCCGCTTCCGGCTCAGCAACCGCGGCTCCCTTGCCAATCGGAATGAACCGGGCAAGAACCAGCGCTGGCAGTCCCGAAAGAATCACCCAGATGAAGAACCTCGTATAGCCAATCCGGCTTTGAATCCAACCGCTCACCGCACCCGGAACGATGATCCCAATGTTCATCAGCGCGGTTCCAAATGCATAGTGGGCCGTCTGATATTTCCCCGGAGCAATCTCCTGCATCATCAGCAGAATCACTCCCACAAAACCAAAGCCATATCCGAACATCTCTGCGCTCATCGCAGCTGTCACCAGAACAGAATTCGTCGGCAGCGCCACGCTCAAATACCAGTACGCCAGCATCGGAATGTCGAGGATGAGGATCAGCCACGGAAGAGATCGCTTCAATCCCAGCTTGGCCGTGAAGAGTCCGCCAAGCACGCTGCCTGTGACGAAGGCGATACTCCCGAAGAACCCATAAATGCCGCCCACCTCTTGCGAGCTTAAGCCCAACCCTCCGCTCGCTCGCGATGCCTGAAGGAACAGTGGGCCCACCTTCACCACCTGTCCTTCCCCAGCCCGATAGAGCAGGATCAGCACCAGGATGAGATACACATTCGGCTTCTTGAAGAAGGTCACCACCACATCCCAGAAAGTAGCCGCCATCTGCCTGATGCTCTCCTGCTTCCTCTCTTCTCCTCCGCTGGGCAACAGAAATGAGTGATACAAGCCAAGCCCCACCAAAATCAAACCTGCTAATGCGAAGACCGCCATCCATGCATGAACAATAGGTGCCGCGACCTGTGCCCGTGTGAACCTCTCAGTCAATGTGCCTGCCAGCCAAAGAAGTGCGCCCGTGCAGAAGATGCGCGCCATGTTGTAGCAGGCACCTTGTATCCCCACCCAGGCAGCCTGTTCCTTCGGAGTTAAAACTGCGATGTATATCCCATCTGTCGCGATATCGTGCGTCGCGGAGCAAACACCAAGGACGGCCAGCAGCACAATCACATACTGAAAGTAGTCCGGTAGATTCAAGCTCAGCGCGATCAGCAACAAAGTCGCCCCACCCAGCATTTCCATCAGAATGACGAAGTACTTCTTCGTCTTGAACATCTCCAGCGCCGGACTCCACAAGGGCTTCAGACTCCACGGCAAGGCCAGCAGGCTGATCGCCAGCGTGTTCACCGTGTTGCTCACGCCCATCTTCTGCAAGAAAAAAAGCGCGACAAAGTTGACGGCGTAGTAAGGCAGCCCCTCGGCAAAGTAAACCGTCGGAACCCAGAAGGCAGGATTCCGGCGAATTGTGGTCCGCGTCCCTTGCGAATCCGTCATCGTCAATCCGGCCATCCTGTTCCTTCTTCAAAACTCAATCGCGGGTGCCCCATCCATTCGCGGCCTCATCGCGAATGGGTGGGATACGAGAATTCAACCGGGAAAATATCCGCGATCACCCTCTTAAGGCTGAATTGCCCCGTCCGGATGAAACCTTTTATCGATCGTCTTCAGCAAGGTTCCCGATGGATCGCCTGAATACTCCCAGAACATCACTCCTGCCAGCTTGTTGCTCAATATGTAGTCGCACTTCGCCGCCAGCGACTCCGGATCTTCATACGAAACAAATATCTTCTTCTCCGCGTTATACAGGTAAGGCGCCTTGGATGTTGCATCCCAGTACCGAACAAACCCGCTACTGAGATAACTGCCCGAGAGCGCCGCGTACGAGGCCCAGTCCCCTGCGACCGGCTTGCCCGGCTGAAAAAGCCCATGATTCTCCGCTCCGACTTCGCCCCACAGATGCCCGTAGAAGGGGACCCCAAGAACAATCTTTGATGCCGGCACTCCCGCCGCTTCAAACGCCTTCACCGAAACATCCGCCGATGCCTTCTTCGGATTCTGAGGATTGGTGTAGAGCGGCGCATGATGGTTCGCAATCCTGTCCGAAGCGGGCTCGCTTAAGTCGTAGGTCATCAGGTTGATGGTATCCACGAACTCCTGCGCTTTGGCCATCTCCGTGTTCTGCAGATACTCGTTCGAAGCCCCCGCCGCAAATGTCAAGTAAAGTCTCTTGCCCGTCGCCGCCGTCTCTCGATCAAATCGTTCACGCAACTCTTTGAGCAGCACGGTAAAGTTCGTCCCGTCTTCCGGCCTGAATTTGTGCCCCGCGCCCGGGTTGCCCGGGTACTCCCAGTCGATATCCAATCCGTCCAGGTCATAGCTCTTCAGGAACGCCACGACGCTCTCGATGAAAGCCTGTCTGCTCTGCTCGGTCAGCGCAGCATCGGAGAAGCCCCCCGACCAATCCCATCCCCCCACCGACACCAGCACCGTCAAGGAGGGATTCTCCTTGCGCAGCGACGCCAGATACGCGAAGTTCTGCGGAGCCTGATCCGAGCCCGTCACCATCCGCCCATCCTTGATGTTTGCAAACGCATAATTGATCCGCGTAATCCGTTGGGGATCGATCTGCCCCGGCTGCAGAGCGCCCTCCCGCGGAAACACATAAGCAACCACGACCTTGCCGCCGGGGCTTCCCTGCTGCGCCATCCCCGCCGAGGTCAAGCCAGGCAACAGCGAAACCACCAGCGACAGCGCCAATCCGGCAAAGCTGAAACCAAACCCCTTCTTGAACATGCACCCCAGAATAACCGCTGGAGGGGGTTACGCGCCCATTTCCGCCCTGCTGAGTGCCCGATCCTGTCCGTCCGCCGCGGCTGACCCCATACCCCATACCCCATACCCTAAACACCTACACTCCTTTGCGCTATCATTACGTCTATAGAGAGAGTGCCCTGTTCCCCACCTCAAATGGGCCTCTTCCGGTGGTGTCCGTGTCCAGAGTCTTCCAGCGTACCGTCCTCGTTCTCTCCGTCGCCGTCTGTGCCGCCCTCTTCCTGGGCTTCGTCCTTGCAGGGTTTTCCTTCTTTGGCGTCCATGCCAGCGGCCAGTCCGATGGCGCCTACCGCCAGATGAAGGTCTACGCCGACGTCCTCAAGAAGGTACAGACTGACTACGTCACCGCGCCTGACATGTCCGAGGTCACCACCGGAGCCCTGCACGGTCTTCTTGAGTCACTAGACGCGGACTCCAGCTACCTGACCTCGACCGAGTACAAGATCTACAAGGATCGCCCTGCCACAGGGGTTGCCCAAATCGGAATCACGGTTTCAAAGCGCTTCGGATACGCTACGGTTGTCAACGTCCTGCCCGGCTCTCCTGCCGACAAAGAGCATCTCTCCGACGGCGATGTCATTGAATCCATCGGCGACCAGTCCACCCGCGAGCTCTCCCTCGCCGTGATTCGCCTCATGCTTGAGGGCAAGCCCGGGACTCCCGTCACCATCTCCGTTGTCCGTCCTCGCAAGGCCGACCCGGATAAGCTCACCCTCACGCGATCCATCGCCCCGGCGGCGCCGCTCGCCCTGCAGGATTATGAGCACTCCACCATCCTCTATCTCAAGCCGGGCACTCTTTCCGCCTCCCGCGTTGACGAAATCGCCGCGAAAATCAAGGCTGCCAAAGGCCGCCGCATCCTTCTCGACCTGCGCGACTCTACCGGCGACGATCCGGCTCAGGGTGTGCGCCTCGCCAATTTCTTCCTCAAGCAGGGAACCATCGCGACCCTCGAAGGCCAGAAGTTTCCCGCACAAACCTTCACCGCTGACCCCGCGCATTTCCTCACCGACGCCCCCTTGGCAGTTCTGGTCAATCGCGGAACCTATGGAGCTGCCGAGCTGGCGGCCGGCGCGATTCTCGATGCAAAGCGCGGAGACCTGGTGGGCGAACGCACCTTTGGCGAGGGCTCGGTCCAGAAAACCATCGAACTGCCGGACGGGGACGCGCTCCTGCTGACGGTGGCAAAGTTCGAAAGCCCCAGCGGCAACAAGATTCAGGACAATGCCGTCACTCCCAACATCGTCGTTGCTTCAACTGCCGACGATGATGACGAAGACGCCCCGGCCTCGAAGGTCGACGACGTCCTCACCAAAGCCCTCAACCTCCTGAAGGCTAAGGCCGCCTAGTGTCCCTGGCCCGAACTTCGCAGTATAACTAGCGATGTCATCCTGAGCGCAGCAAGTCGCGTTTCATGCGACTTGCGAAGTCGAAGGATCTGCGGTTGTTCTTCGACGAACATCGGTTTCACCACACTGGAGCTGCACGCATCGCCGGGATCTCCATGCCCCAGGCCTCCATTCTGAGACTTGGGGTTTCTCCTTGCTCGCCCCTAATCCTGGCCCCTTATCTCCACCCCATCCGTTCCAAGCTATACTGGGCCATCTGCAAACCAAAACCCTGAATTACCAAAGCCCGGTAAACCCTCGATCAACAACGCATTGCTGGCCGGAGCGATGATGAATTTCCACCACGACGAGTTTCAGTTGGCTCGGAGCTACAGTCAGAATCATGCCTTCGAGCTTCTCGCTCCAGCCCAGGTCCATCAGATAAAAACGCGTGGACGCAACCTGCACGCTTGGTTCCGATCCCATTCGCTCATCCACGTCGTCATCAGCATCTCCGTGATCCTCTCCATATTTGCGGCAGATTGGTTCGGCTTCGTCAATCTCGCCCGCTGGATCCTCTCGAGCCACCACGGCATGCCGGCGCTCATCCTCACCGCAATCTTCGTTGGCGTCGCCCACAGTTGGCTGCTCTACACACTCGCCGTCTATTCACTTCATGAAGGCGCCGCACACAACCTCATCTTCCCCGGCTCCGGCCCGGTGAGCCGCGTTGCAAGCTTCCTGGCCGAGAATCTCTGCCGTCTGTCCAATGCGGAACCCCACCCCTACTCTGAAACTCACATATCCCATCACGCCAGCTTCGGCACGGAGCGAGACGCCGAGTTTCTTAACTTTGTCTTTCCTCATCGCCTCGGGGCAATGCTTCTCCCTCTCGCCAGCTTCTTCAACTACAGCGACTTCTACGTCCATCGCTCACCCTCCTTCACCCGCTCCACCGCTCTTTCGCTCGCCATCTCGGCCGCGTACACCCTCTGCTACCTCTCATTGCTCTACAAGCTCTTCGGCCTGCTGTTTCCCATCATCGTTTTCTTGTTGTTGCCCCACGTCGGGTTCCAGCTCGACCGCCTCCGCCAGTACACCGAGCACAATCTCATGCCTCTCGATAGCACCAGCGGAGCGCGTAGCCTTGGCGTCGGTTTCTGGGGCTTGCTCGTCGGCGGCGGCCCCTGGGGCCAGCCCTGCCACATGGCCCACCATATGGTCCCCAGCATCCCCTGGTACCAGCAGATCCTCCTCCACCGTTCCATCGTCCGGCTCCTCACCCCGGACCAGCACAAACAGTTCCTGCTCCGGCCCTTCATCGGCTTCCCCTTGCTTCTGTTCACCCTCATCCGCGATGCCAATCGCCTCGCGCGCACCGCCCCAGCCCGGCTCTCCCTGACAAGTGAGTAAAACGCCCGTCATGAAGATCGGATTTCTCGGACTCGGAAACATGGGCACACCGATGGCGCTGCGCCTCCTCGCCGCCGGCCACGAATTATCGGTGTGGAACCGGACCGAAGAGCGCACCAAACCCCTCATTCACCAGGGTGCCATCGCCGCGGCAACCCCGGCTGAAGCCGAACTGGGCTCCGACGCTGTAATCACCGTGCTCCTCGACGATGCGGCATATGAAGAGGTCTTCTTTGGCGTCCACAGGCTGATCGATGCGCTCTCACCCGGACTGCTTCACATCCTGTGCGGCACCATCAGCCTGGCCTTCTGCGACCGGCTCACTCTGGAGCACGCTGTCCGGGGCATCGACTTTGTGGCAGCGCCGATCTCTGGCTCGATAAGCGATGCCGCGCAGGGCCAGCTCCGCATTGCAGCCGCCGGTGCCGACAAAGCGATGACCCGTGCCCGCCCGCTCCTCGAGACATTTTCGCGAGAGATCACCGTGGTCGGCAAAGACCCACAGCAGGCGTTTGCGATGAATCCGGGGGCAAGTTTTCCACCGGCGCCATGATTCCTTCTCTCGGCGAAGCGCTTCCCTTGGCAGCCCAGCGTCGAGTCGGGCCCTCGCCCCAAAACTCTGAGCTTGGCTTCGGCGAGAAGCTGCCCTCGAGAAATGTCGAGGATGCGGCGGAGAACCTTTGCACTGAGTAGGAACATCTGCGCCGGTCCCTCGAACCGGCCATGACCCATATTGAGACAAGTAAACGCACCCCGCTCATTTCGGAGATCGATTCGGCATCCCGAATCCCCCAATTGCCATCCTTCTTGGCCGCGGCCGGAATGCCGATTCGCCTTTTCAATCACCTGAAAGGCTCTAGAGCCTGACCTGAGCGGACGATAAACACCTGAAGAGGCCGTGGGCAAGATCCGCGTGAACACGGATGAGCTTGGTTCGATCCGGCGCAATTCGGGTGTTGGCCTTCTGGCTGACAATGTCAACCGCCATGCAGGCGCAGCAGTATGTCTTCCGCGCCTTCAGGCAGGCCGAGGGACTCAAGAACCTTGCCATCAACGACCTGGCCGCCGATCGCCACGGGTTTCTCTGGGTAGCCACTGAGAACGGCCTTTACCGCCTGCTCGGTTCCGGCTTTGAACGCTTTGGTCCGGAGCAGGGAATCGCCGATCTTAATGTTCGCGCCGTCCTGGTGGCCCCCGATGACACAGTCTGGGCGGCGACATTCGCAAACCTCTACCATTGGGATGGTCATCGCTTCGTTGCTGCCGCAAGCTATCCAATTCCGTTGGCCTCCTGGAACAACATTGTTGTTGAAGATGCGCGCCATCTGCTCATCGTGGAAGTAGAACGCCTTTTCCGGCTGGAGCACGACGATCAGGGCCGAACCATCTCATTTCTTCCTGTCTTCTCCGGCAGTCAGGCAGCGGACATCCCCGGCCTCGCACAGATTTCCAGTGTGAGCGTGGTTCACTCGCCCGCCACGGGCGTTCAAATCTTTGTCGGATGCGGCAAAAAGCTCTGTTCCTGGACGGAAACTGACACGGGCAGCGGAGCCAAAACGCCGCCTCCCAGCATCGTCGAATGGGGAGAAGAACAGGGCCTAGCCAATGACCTCTGGGAGGGCGTGTTCCTCGATCGCGCAGGCACCTTGTGGGCCGGGGGCCGCAATCATGTTGCCGTTCTGCCGCGCCAGTCCAGGCGATTTGTCGATCGCAGCATCCCAGGCTCCAGCGTCGGAAATGCGTTTTCACACGCTCCGTTTATCGAAGACCAGGAGGGCCGGGTGCTGGTTCCGTCCGAGGATGGAATTGCACGTTGGGACGGAAGCCGGTGGAGAAACATTGGAAGGGCAAACGGCCTGCAGCTCACCGGTCATGTTGTTGGCATGGTCTTCGATGCAGCTGGTGACCCATGGATCGCGACTCACGGAGACGGCCTCTTCGACTGGGTAGGGTATGAAAACTGGGAGGGATGGAACGACGCTGCGACTCTACCCTCAGCCGTCGTTTGGACAATCGTCCCATCCCGCGGCGGTCGCGTCTACCTGGGAACCGAAAAGGGACCAGCGTGGATTGATCTTCGCACCGGCAACGCCGGCTCCTTGTCGTCACTGCGCCCGTGGCCCTTCGGTCAGTTGTTCACCCTGGGTACAAACGGCGACGGCACGCTGTGGGGCGGAACCGATTCCGCCGCCGTGCTTCACATCGATCCAAAAACCGGCCAGACAGAACAGACCGCAAAGCTTCCGGCTCTGATTACCCGCTCGGTGCGCGACGCGGCGGCCCGTGTCTTCTTTACCACCAACAAGGGCATTTACGTTCGCGAATCCGGAAAGACCAGGTCTGCCCCGAAGCGGGATAAGGCCGCAGACCCGCTTTTGGCAACCTCAACCCAGGTAAACGCGGGTTGTCAATCCACCGACGGCGCGCTCTGGTTCATGACCACCAACCAATTGATACGGTTTCAAAACGGCCGTTGGACCACCCCTAAGGTTCACGGAGAGTCCAGGCCACCCGGGATTCTGCTCGATGTCTCCTGTGCCTCGGATGGCAGCCTCTGGATTACCGGACAGCAAACAGGCACTTGGCGGATCAAGCCGGGAATCGATGGGATGGACTCCTCGCAACTGAAGTTGCCCCCGGAGCTTCAGGCGCTCACGCCTGTTGCTATCGCTGTCGATCGCCGCGGTTGGGTCTGGTTGGGAACCGACGCCGGCCTGCTGGTCTGGAACGGACAGGGGTGGCGCCAGTTGACCCAGGAAAGCGGCCTCATCTGGAACGATGTGAATCAGGGAGCAATGACCCTCGGGGCCGACGGCTCACTTTGGATTGGAACCAGCAGCGGAATCGCGCACCTTCTCCATCCGGAACGCGCCTTCGATCCGGTTCCCCTAAGTGCCGAAGTCACCACGATCCGGCGCGGCGACGAAATTTACCCAGTCGCGAATGCGATCGTGTTGCCATGGTCTCAACTCCCTCTAAGTTTCCAGTTATCTTCGCCGGAAATGCGCAATCGCAGCCAGTTGGTTTTCGAGTATCGAATCGACGGTCTACATTCCGATTGGATCGAAAGCCGCGACGGCATTGCGGTTTTCTCCGGCCTTCCGCCTGGCAAATACACCTTCACTGCCATGGCCCGTAACCTGGGCCTGAACTCCTTTTCGCCGGCCATTAAAGTCCAGCTCCGGGTTCTTCCACCTTGGTGGAAGACCTGGTGGTTCATATCGCTCTGCGTCCTCGCATGCATCCTTGTCTTTATTGCCGGCGACAGGCTTCGCGAAAGGCACTTGCTGGAGAGAAGCCGGGAACTTGAATTCCAGGTCAGGAAGCGAACCGTGGAACTCGAGCACCGTATCACCGAGATCCGAGTGGCGGAGGAGAAGATCAGGAAGCTCGCCTTTTACGATCCCGTCACCCATCTGCCCAACCGCCGGCTGCTCGCCGAAAAACTCACGCAGACATTGGATGCCAGCAGGCAAACCAAGCTCATGGGAGCACTGCTGTTCATCGACATCGACAATTTCAAGGCGCTCAACGACACCCTCGGCCATAAAACGGGCGACCTCCTGCTTCAGGAAGTAGCCACGCGGCTTCGCGCTTGTGTCCATGATCGCGATACTGTAGCGCGATTGGGTGGGGACGAGTTTGTCGTGATTCTTCCTGAGCTCAGTCGGCGTCCCGATGAGGCTGCGGCTCAGGCAAAGATCGTCGCAGAGAAGATTCTCGCCCTCATTTGCCAGACATACCGTATCAACGGCCGTGAATGCCATAGCACGTCCAGCATCGGGATTACCGTAATCGGAGAACATTCCGACAGCATCGATGATGTACTGCAGCGGGCCGACATTGCCATGTACCAGGCTAAAGAGAATGGCGGCCAGACCATGCATTTCTTCGACCCTGCATTACGGGCTGCCATGAATGCCCGGGCTGCGATGGAAGCCGACATTCGCCAGGCAATTCGAGTCAAGGAGTTTGCGCTCTTCTACCAGCCGCAACTGCACGCCGGTCGCCTGGCAGGCGTGGAGGCTCTTATCCGTTGGAAGCATCCCCGTCGCGGTGTCCTTGGCCCTGGCGCATTCATTTCCATGGCCGAGGAAACGGGGCTGATTCTACCCCTGGGCGAATGGGTGCTTGAAAGCGCATGCAGTCAGATTGCGGCCTGGGCAAAGCATGAGAGAACGCGACACTTGACAGTGGCCGTGAACATCAGCGCACGCCAATTGCGGGAACCAGACTTCGTGAGCCGGGTGTTAACAGCGCTCGACCGGACGGGAGCCAATCCAACCAGGCTCAAGCTGGAACTCACCGAGAGCATGCTGGTCGACAACATTGAGAGTGTCATTGCCAAAATGACCGAGATCAAGGCCAATGGCATTGGCCTCTCCCTCGACGACTTTGGCACTGGGTATTCCTCGCTGTCGTACCTGAAGCGTTTGCCGCTGGACCAGCTCAAGATCGACCGCTCCTTCGTGCGGGATATCGTCGAGGACGTCAGCAGCCGCGCTATTGCACAATCCGTCATCTCCCTGGGGCAGGTAATGAACAGGTCGGTTATCGCCGAAGGTGTTGAGACCGAAGAACAACTCGATTGCCTCACCGGGCTGGGTTGTCGTGCATTCCAGGGTTTCCTGTTTGGTTGCCCACTGCCCTTGGAAGAGTTCGAGCTGTTGATTCCGGTATTCGGCGATCCTGTTGTATCCGGCGATCCTGGCGCCGAAACTCCGGCTCAAGATGCTTCCCCCGAGTTGAATCGCGCTGTTCACAATCAGCCCCTGGCGCCCAGCCGGTAGCATCGTGTTCCTGCTCTCACTTTGAGGTCGTACGCACCCGCGACGTCCCTCTGAAGAAGCGGGAACGAAAGCTCACCCCATTCCGTCACCGGCGCCCCGATTGCATCCCCCGCCGAAACGCAATCGCAGGAAACTCTATCCATACCCAAAATCGCATCGGACTTGGCTTGACAGACAAACCGAAGAAACACCGTCAGAATGCTGAAGAAATCAGGGCAGCCCCAATGACTCCCCATTATTTGCTTCGGATGTGCGGTGAACATGGTATACCGAAGGTGGCAAATAGCTCCCGACCTCTTCCCCATGGCGCGAGCCAGCCGCGGCCGTTTGAACCAACTCCGGTCAGCCGCACTTCTTTTATTGGCTTGCCCAATGAATTCCCCCGCATTCAATTACCAAAGCCCGTTCTGTCCCTCGAATTGCAGCCTCTGGAGTCGTGCAATGACCCGTCTTCCCCGCTCTGCCTTTAGCAGTTCCACCCGCACCGTTATCGAGGCCCTCGTCGCGATTCTCGCTAGCCCGAGCGAATGCCGACGTAGCTCCCGGCCCGCCCGCCCAGGAGCCGGGATCTTGGAACCTGCTCGATGCGGGAGCCTGTCGCAATTCAGTGGAGCGCCGAATCGGCCGTGGCGATACCGGTGCTCGGAATTCTCTCAGCTCGAACCCTCGTGATCGTTGTTGTGCTGGCAACGATGGGGCTTGTCCGCGGTCACCAGGCAAGCGCCCAGGAGGAGGGATCGGGTTTCGTGGATATCATCGAAGAAACGGTGTGGGAGGCTACCCTCGGCGACCACGAAATATCGGCCGCATGCAGTAGGTACAGTAATAATATTTCCTCTTTTGCGATGTGCTGGAACAATTACCAAAAACTTCGGGCCAACGCCTTAGCTGCGCTACAATCCGGGTCCGGAGGTAGTAAGAGTCAAGCGTTGCCTTCCCGTCTTGCCGACAGGAGCCGCGTAGAAGCAAGCGGCAGCTCGACGTTCGCCCCAACGCTTGAATCAAGCGTTTCTACCCTTCCATTTCTGGGCAATTGGCTCACCGTTCTCAACTGGGTTCCCAACGCGGCCACCGAAGCCGACGCGACGGTTGCTTATGCGGTCGGTCTGGCGCGCCAGTCGGATTGCAGCCTCGACGAGGTCTACGTTCTCCCCGGCGCCGGGCTGCCAGCCGCCGAGTATTTCACTTCGCTGACACAGGCACAGGATTATTTCCACCAAATTGCGGGGCTCACGACCACACCCGACGTCTTTGCCAATGGCTGCACTCCTCAGGTGCTCGGGCTACCCGCTACCGGCATAGGACTTTCGTTGGGGTTCACTTCGGACGGCGCGGCCATCGGCGCCGAATTGGCCGGCAATGGGCTGTATGTCACGGTGACCGATCTCACGGCCAACACGGTGACCAACACACAGCTCAGCAACAGCCAAAACGCAGGGTACTTTTCCGCTGCGAGTCTCAGGAACAATGGGATCTTCGACATCGTGGAAACGTCACTGACCGACCCGGTAACCCAGAAACTGGCAACGGCAGTGTTTCTGGGCAACGGCGACGGAACCTTCAAATCGCCCGTTTACTACGACGTGTCGGACAATGGACTGGGTCAATTCACGATCGACGACGTGAACGGCGACGGCATTCCCGACATTGTCGAGCTGACGGGCATCAGCATCACGAATCCGGGCGCGAGGACGTTTACGGGCACCGTGACGACATTGATCGGCAAAGGCGACGGGACCTTTACCCTGGGACCTGCCTCGGCCGCTACTGGATTCGCCGATGTTCAGCCTTTCACCGGCGTCTTCAAGTCGGGAGATGTGAAGGACCTGCTGATCGGCGGCACGGTGCTGTTTGGCGCGGGGAACGGGAGTTTTACCCAGGGCCCCACCAACGCGGCCATTGCGAGCGCCACCAACTACCTTTTTCCCGGCGCAGTTGGCAGCCTGAGGAACAACGGCATACTCGATGTAGTGATCTCGCAGCCGGGATTCGTCTCGATCTTCCTCGGCAACGGCGATGGAACCTTTGCAACCGGCCCCAGTTACGCTGCACTGCCCGACTATATGCAGGTGACCATCACCGATATCGATGGTGATGGCAATCCGGATATCGTGCTGGGAACGAGCACCGGGGGCGTCTACAACACGCCGTTGCCCATGTTCCAGATTTTGATGAATCGCGGCGGTGGCACCTTTGTCGACTCGCCGGTTTACGACCAGGGAACATACGGCATTCAGGCCGATGCAAGCAACAGCGAGTTAGAGATTGCCAGCGCGGACTTCAATGGGGATGGCAATCTCGATGTGCTGGCATTCAACCGAAACAACAACGGCGGCTTGCCAAGTTCCTTGCTGATGCTTCCGGGTGACGGCAAAGGAAACCTGGGTGCTGCGGTCACGAGTTCCATCAACATCACACCATACTTCATCGTCGCCGCGAAGATGTATCACGATACGATGCCGGACGCGGTGATTGTTGGCGAAGGGACTTCTCCGTTTGGCCCGCAATTGTCGGTGCTCATCAACCAAGGCAATGGAACATTCGCCGGAGAGCAGGATTACCCTTTGCCCGACGGGCCGGTCAGCCTGGCGGTGGGCGATTTCAATGGCGATGGCATCCCGGATGTTGCGGTCGGTGTGGTCGGCGGCGTCTACGTGCTGCTTGGTCAGGCCAACGGCAAGCTCGGCGCGCCCGTGCGGATTGACTCCTCGATGAATCCAACGGGTCTGGCCGCGGGCAGCTTGACCAGCGACGGCAGAACGGACCTTGTTGTCGCGGACCAGGGCTATTTCAGCTTCGTCGGCGGCAACCTGCAGGTCAACGGCGCTCTCCATGTCTACCTCGGCAACGCCAATGGGACGTTTACGACTGTAACGGCGCCAACGACAACAGCGACCAACTATACCGTTGCCGCGCTCGGCGACCTGAACAACGACGGTAAGCTCGATCTGATCGCGGCCGGGAATGTGGCGGGAACCAGCCCAGGGACGGGCACGCCCAATGTCTACACTCTGCTCGGCAATGGCGATGGCACGTTCAAGGCGGCCAACACGCTGGCGCTCGCCGGCCAGGACGGCATCGGCGCGACCTCGATTGCGCTCGCCGACTTTAACAAAGACGGAAAGCTGGATGCGGTCGTGGGCAATCCAAATGACTTCACCGAGGTGCTGTTCGGCAATGGCGATGGAACTCTGGCCGATGCGCTCCCGGCGCTAGGTCAGCAGCCCGCGACAGTTGCCGCCGCCGATCTGCTCGGCAATGGCTACCCAGAAATCTTGGTCGGCGAGAGCGGTACCCAGGGCCAGGGCAATAGCCTGACCGTGCTTCTTAATATGGCAACCGCCTGGACGGCGGCGGCAGCAACCACGCCCACCGTCACCGTGTCTCCGTCCCCATCCAGCATCACGACTGCGCAGTCGACCATGGTCACCGTCACCGTCAGCGGCGCAAGCGGCGCGGCTACACCCACCGGCTCCGTGACCCTGAGCGGCGGCGGATACACCTCCCCGGCAACCACGCTCATCAGCGGCAGCACCGTCATCACCATCCCCGCCGGCGCACTTGCCCTTGGAGCCGACTTGCTTACGGCCGTCTACACCCCTGACGCCGCCAGCACCTCTGTCTACAACTCCGGCACAGGATCGAACTCTGTCACGGTCACTGCCGCGCCCGCTCCCACATTCTCACTCTCCAACAACGGCCCCATCACAATTGAAGCCAGCGCAACCACGGGCAACACAGCCATCATCACGGCTACGCCATCGAATGGCTTCACTGGCGCCATCAATCTCACCTGCGCCGCCACCACCTCACTCGCGAATCCAGTCAGCCCTGCCACTTGCGCCGTAACTCCGTCGGTCACCATCGCCGGCGCTTCCGCGCAGACCGCCACGCTCACGGTCACCACCACCCAAACCACCACCGCCGGAGCCTACGCTGTCACGGTTACAGGCATATCCGGCGCAATCACCATGCAAACCACCGTCAACGTCACGGTCAGTGCATATGTAGCGCCAAACTTCATGTTGACCCCTAGCGGCGCCGTCACAATTGGCTCGCCCGGCTCAACCACAGGCTACACCGCGATCATCACAGTCACGCCCAGCGGAGGCTTTACCGGCAACGTGACTCTTACCGCGGCACTCACGGCCTCTCCAACCGGCGCTATCGATCCGCCTTCCGCCAGCCTCGGCGCCACATCCCCCGTCGGCATTACCGGCGCCTCTGCTGGAACTGGAACCCTGACCGTGACCACTACGTCGGGAGCGACTGCGGGTTTGACGCGGCCCAACATGCGCGGCGCTCCCTGGTACACCGCCGGTGGGGCGACGCTTGCCTGCCTGCTGCTGGTTGCGATTCCCCCCCGGCGCCGGCGCTGGCGGACGATGCTCGGCATGCTGGTGTTGCTTGCTGCCTTCGCTGCCGGTGTGTCAGCGTGTGCAAAAAAACAAAGCTTGCCGACCGGAACCACACAGGGGACCTACACGTTCACAGTCACCGGCACTTCCGGATCGATCACACAAACGACAACGGTCACCGTCAACGTGGATTAGGGCCAGTGCGCCTCGCCGGCTGGATTCCGGATCCCAATTCTGAATCCACGCCGCCTATTCGGCAGGGACCATACTGTCAATGCGGTAAGCCGCGCTGAATTCAGGCAAATGCAACGAGATTCGGCTCTCGCTCAAAAAGTCTGCCCCTCGCACAACAACTCTCCGTTCTGCCCAAAAAGTTGGCGGCTCTAGGCAATGCCCCCCACCCCACCTGATCCCGGCATACTGGACCGTCAACGCAATCGCCCGACTCAAATCTCTCCCCATCGGCATCGACAACAGGAACCACATCCTCGTCTTCCCACCCTTGCACAGCAAGGTCCCCATGACCCTTTCGGACCATATTCGGAAACCGCGAAAATGCTAGCCTTGAAAGGACGCATCTTCTCCTCCCCCCGGTCGAGAGTTGGCTCTTTAACCGTCCGCGAGGACTCAATCCCTTGGCTGTCGCCCCTCCACCCCGATTAGGCCCCCCGTCTGCTCCCCCCGCAGCAATGCGCACCCTCGCCCGACCGCGCCGTGCGCAGAGTCCGGCCCTGCCTCCCGGCCAACGACGCAAGCTCGCCGGCCCCATCACCCTGGCCGCACTCCTCTTCCTTGCAGTCATCACCGGTTCGCTCGCCGGCCTCACCCTCGTCTATTCCGTCGACCTTCCCCAGATGAACGACCTGGAGAACTACCGCCCCTCCACGACCACCGAGCTATACGACGTAAAGGGGCGCGTGATTGGCTCGTTTGCGCTCGAACGTCGCGAGGTTGTCGCCTACGACGACTTTGCTCCCATCCTTCGTCAGGCCGTCATCTCCATCGAGGACAAGAGTTTCGAATCGCATTGGGGCATCAACGTCTTTCGCGTCATCGGTGCGGTTTGGTACGACCTGCGCACTAGGGGCCGCGCCCAGGGCGCTTCCACGCTCACGATGCAGCTCGCCCGCAACCTTTTCCTCTCCGCCGATCGAACCCCCACGCGCAAAATTCAGGAAGCCTATCTGGCCATCCAGATTGAGCGCACATTTACCAAGCAGCAGATCTTTACCCTCTACGGAAACCAGATCTACCTCGGCCACGGCATGTATGGCTTTGAAGCTGCTTCCCAGTTCTACTTCGGCAAGCATGCAAAGAATCTCACTCTCAACGAGGCAGCTCTGCTGGCTGGTCTTCCCAAGGGTCCCGTCGCCTTCTCGCCCCTCCTTTTCCCGGAAAAGGCCATTCGCCGCCGTAACCTCGTGCTCACTGAGATGGAGCACGACAAGTTCATCACCCCGGCTGAAGCTGAGCGCGCAAAGGAATCTCCGCTTGGCCTCCGCATTGCTCAGCCTGAGATGTCCGTCGCGCCCTGGTTCCAGGAAGAGGTCCGCCGCGAGCTTGAAAAGCGCTTTGGCACCGAGCAGGTCCACGAGGCCGGCCTTAAAGTCCAGACCTCGCTCGATCTCGACCTCCAGCAAGCAGCCAACCGCGCTGTAAACGACGGCCTCGCCGCCTACGAACGCCGTCACGGATGGATCGCAAAGCTCGAGAACGTCCTCGCCTCCGACCCTACCCTCCTAACTTGGCGCCATCCGGACTGGGACGTCAAAACCAGGCCGGGCGACTACGTACACGCGCTCGTCACCAGCGCTTTGCCGCTCGAGATTCGCGCGCGCATCGGGCCGCCGAGCAATGCTTCCGACACCGTCGTCCTCCTGCCCGAGGACTGGAAGTGGACCGGCATCCGCACCGGCGACTCTCTGGTGAAACCCGGTGACGTCGTCTATGTTCATCTTTCCGACGCCACGGTGGGAGCAGCCCATCGCGCTACCCTCGAGCAGGACTCCGGCGTCCAGGGTGCCCTCATGGCGGTGGACAACACCACCGGCGACGTTCTCGCCATGGTCGGCGGTCGCGACTACGCTCTCTCCCAGTTCAACCGCGCCACACAGGCAGAGCGCCAGACCGGCTCAAGTTTCAAGCCCTATGTCTACACAACGGCGGTCGAAGATGGCGCCAAACCCACCGACATCATCATCGACGCGCCGGTCAGCTTCGCCGGCTACTCACCTCACAACTACGAGGGCGATTACAAAGGCAGCATGACTCTGCTCAGCGCCTTTGCTGAGTCGCGCAACATCCCCGCTCTCAAGCTTGCCGCTCAGGTCGGAATCCACAAGGTCATCGACATGGCACACCGGTTCGGTGTCACCTCGAACATTCCGGCCTACCTTCCCGTCGCCTTGGGAGCGGTCGAAATCACGCTGCAGGAACAGGTCGCCTCCTATTCCGTCTTCCCCAATCAAGGCGTTCGCGTCGCGCCGCGCCTCGTCCGCAAAGTTTCCAACGCCGACGGCATCACTCTTTGGGAAGCTCCGCCTTCCATCAACGAAGTCATCGATCAGCGCACCGCGGCCACCATGATGACCTTCCTGCGCGCGGTCACTGCGCATGGAACCGGCGCAGAGGCAGCTCAGCTCAAACATCCCCTCGGCGGCAAGACCGGAACCACCTCCGACTTCACCGACGCCTGGTTCATCGGCTTCTCTCCGTCCGTCACCTGCGGCGTGTGGGTCGGCTTCGACAGCCGTCAGTCCCTCGGCGAAAAGGAAACCGGTGCCAAGGCCGCACTCCCCATCTGGATGAACTTCATGAAACAGGCCATCGCCGGTAAGGACAATGAGCAATTCCTCGTCGATTCACCCGACGACAGAACGCTCAAAGCCTCGGCCACAATCCCGCCCAATGCCACGCCGAGGCACCAGGCCACCGCCGAGATTGCTGGTCGCGCTGGGCTTTCCGCTCCCGCAGCGGCTACTGGTCGACGCAATGCACTCAGGCCCGCCCCGGTCACATCCACGCCCCTCATCGTCAAACCGGCTCTGCGCCCGGCAAACAACCCAGCGACTGTGATGCGCCCAGCAATTCCGCCCGCAAAATCCCAGGTCAAACCCGCTCTCCCGCCACAATAAACTCGACGCGATCTCATAAACTGTTCTCGAAGGAGCCGAGTGAATGACTCGACCGGAAGTCAACCACGTCTCCCCGTGCTTCATCGTCAGCAACGTCCCACAGACCATCGCCTTCTACTGCGACCAACTCGGCTTCGAGACGCGATTCAAGGCGCCCGATCAGGACCCCTTCTTCGCCATCGTGGGCCGCGACGGCGCGCAGCTCTTCGTCAAAGCCGAAGGAGGTATTTCCCCGATTCCAAACTCAACGCGACATCCCCACCTGCGGTTGGACGCCTTTGTCTACGTCCCAGATCCCGATGCCCTCGCCGCCGAATTTGCCGTCCGCAGGGTACCCTTCAGCAAACCCCTTCAGGACACCCACGACGGCCTCCGCGGCTTCGAAATCTCCGACCCCGACGGCTACGTCCTGTTCTTCGGTCGCCCCATACCCGACACCCGAGACCCAAGACCCTAGACCCTACACCCTCAAGAAGCATGATCGGCCTATTGGCCAAGCTTCCCTTGCCGCAGCGATTGCAAAATCTCCCTCTTCGTTATCCCCTTCCATCTCCGCTGCACCAGCTCCGGCTAATCGGTTTTAGCTGCGGTACGGTCGCAACCATCACTGAGTTAAGCAATCGATCTTGACGACAACAAAGAGTAGTGGCAAGAATCGCGCGGTCTGCTTTGCTGTGGCGAGATAAAGCTGAAATTGGTGACAGCGCGGAAGGAATGAGGCCACGCAGGATTATCAGCTAGACGGGGCGGTTCTTGACGATTTGGAAACGATTCTTCAAGCGCAGGAATGGGGACTCAAAGAAGCGGTACGAAAGAGAGGCCAGAAGCACGGTTACACCAAGAGCGATGACGCTGATCAAAATGGCAGCGCCAATTCCGAATGGGAGATGCGGTTGCAAGAAATGTTGGGTAAATCCGTAGGCCAACACATGAAAGACATAAAGGCCGTAGGAGATGCGGCCCAGATAGATGGCCCACACCGGCAGGGAGGTCCGCCTGACACCGAGGAAAGCGAGGAGCACGAGACAACTCGCAAGGGTGGCAGGTCATAGCCGGCCATGAGGCGGAAGCTGCCGACGATCGAAAAATCGGAAAAGCGAATATGAAAGAAGGCGACGTCGGCGTACCAGGCTCCGGCGGCTGCAACGACCATAAGCAGACGTGTTGGGCTAGAAAGACTGGGAGACCGGCCTCGGAGCAAAAGGCAGAGAAGGATTCCGGCAGCGAAGTTTTGAAATTGCACGAAGGAGTTGCACCAGACCCGATGGTCGCGGATACTCGTTCGTCCCAGGAAGAAGAGCAAGACGTTGGCGTTAAGGATGAGCGCGAGGCAAACAGCGGCGAGTCTGCGGCGATTGCAGTATTTGGCGAGCAAGGGTATGAAGAGGTAGAACTGCTCCTCAACGGAGATACTCCAGAGTGGGTTCATCGGATTGAAGCCAACGTCGGGAGACATGGCAGCCCAATTGCCGAGCATGACAACGGCCCATCCGGTCCAGGCGATTTCAGCATCAATATGTACTGCGAGTGTGACGATCGAGAGGCCAATTGCGAGGCCGACGAAATAGAGCGGCCAGATGCGCAAAATGCGACGAAGGTAGAACTGGCGGAAATGAACTTGGCCAGTCGCCTCGCACTCACGCAAAAGCAGCTCAGCAATAAGGAAAGCGCTGAGTGTGAAAAACAGGGAGAGTCCGAATCCGCCGGCCGAGACTGCGTCGATGAGTACATGAGCAAGGCCGGCTGGAAAGCCGGCGGTGGCAGAAACCGCATCAATATCCAGCGTGTGGTGGGCAAAGACGAGGAGGAAAGCGAGAAGGCGGACGACATCGAGCTCGGGGCGGTAGTAGCAGCCGACGAGGGTCGCCGAGGCTACCGGGCGAGCAGTGTAGCTGGGGGTAGATCGCGTTTCTTCGAGCAGAATTGCCATTTGGCGTTTGTGGCTTTCAGACGAGCTGGAGCAAGCTGAGATTCAGGTTGAGTGCAACGCGCTCCTAAAGGTTTTGGACACACAATCCGGCAACGACAAGCATATGAGACCGATCACCACATTGGCCCCAATCGAATCCAACACATTTGCCCGGGAAGAATAACTGCCCGTTGAAAACCTGCACGCAAACCCTTTGCAGGCTGGCCGGATGATTCCCAGTTGAGCCTGCATCGGACGGTTCGATGCGCATGATGCGAACTGTGATTTCGGCTCGCATTACTTTCCAGCCGAGACGTGTCCTGCGAGCGTGAGATCGATGCCGACTTCCTTTGCAACCTTGAGGATCATGATGCTCGGGTCCTTCAAGCCCCATTGCACGTACGGAACGGTGAAATGCCCCTTGGCCGACAAGTTCGCTCCATCGCGATGTATCTGCATGGGAAGAGTCAGGTCGTGCGGAGTGCCGTGCAGTGTAA
>Ga0181520_10003250_pt1 | contig 28780 bp, 30 predicted proteins | sample PEATcosm2014_Bin_29_FD_132451 | JGI IMG/M metagenome (GOLD analysis project Ga0181520, IMG submission 132451) | Peatland microbial communities from MTU Mesocosm Facility, Houghton, MI, USA - PEATcosm2014_Bin02_30_metaG | ecosystem: Environmental > Terrestrial > Soil > Wetlands > Peat | place...
CAGTCTCTACCACATCCTACAGGTGCTCAGTCTTACTCTGTTCGAGAAAACCCCCATTTTACAGGCACTTCAGAAGATCGACTCCGGAAACGACTTACCGTGCCCCGCCAAATAACTGAATTTATTCAGCTTATAGCCGGACAGCAGTGATAAAACGTCGAGGGTGAGCTTTGGTTAGCGTACTCAGTCTACACCCAATCGCTAGACCTGGCGACATTCGACACGTTGATTTCGTCCAGAGCGCCATCGAAATAGAACCATGCCCCATTTGCAGCTGGCCAATCACTAGTTGTATGACCTGTTCCTAGAAAGCACGTATACGACGATTTGTAACCAATCTCTTCCACTTGTTGAGAATTGGCGATCAGCCCATCGACATACAGCGTCTCTGTTTCGTTGGCGAACGTATCAACTGCGAGATGCCAATTATTGTCGTTATAAGCACTTGCGGTAATAATTTGATCGGCACCGCCATGATAGAAGAGGGAAGCCCTCAGATTGCCCTCGGTGTCAACATAAAGTGCGGGCACATATCCACCTGGGTCACTGGGAGGTTCCCCGCCATCCGTCTGCCCCAGGATTACTCTGGCTGAGGATATTTTGAACCAGACTCCAAAGGATGCTGAGAATGCCGTTGTGGTCGATCCTGATATTGGATAAGTAGAGAAATCATCAGATGGGATTTGCAGATAGCTGGAGGTGCCGTTGAAGCTGGGGGCTCCATTGCTCACTCCCGTCTCTCCAGTTGTAGTCGATACCGTATATCCCGAGGAAGCAGTCCAATTTGAGGCCGGATAAGCAAGAACGCCGCAAACCTACAACCCAATCAGCATCCCCCTTAAAATCTATCGGGCATTGCCATGCTCAAAAATCGCTGTCTGCCCCTTGCGAATCGATCATGGACGGCTATCTTGCCTCAAAGCTTGACCTCCGGCGGCCTTACTCCCGCCAAAATCACTTGGCAGCCCGGCAACGCGCCGCCGGAAACCCGTTCATGCATAATGCAGGCTAGAATCCCTGTTCTTTCCGCATCAACGGAAACAAAATCACATCGCGGATGGACTTGGAGCCGGTCAAGAGCATCACCAGACGGTCGATGCCGATGCCTTCGCCGGCGGTGGGAGGCAGACCGTAGGCCAGCGCGCGCACGTAATCCTCGTCCATCTGATGGGCCTCGTCGTCGCCGCCGGCGCGCTGGGCAAGCTGCTGGGCAAAGCGCTTGTGCTGCTCGATGGGATCGTTCAACTCGCTGAAGGCGTTGCCTAGTTCGAAGCCGCCGCAGAAGAACTCGAAACGCTCCACGTGGTCTGGATCATCAGGCTTCTGCTTTGACAGTGGCGAGACTTCGGTTGGGTAGTCGTAGATGATTGTGGGCTGGTCGAGGTGAGGTTCGGCAAGAAATTCGAAAAAATTCGCAATCGCCTTACCGTAGGGTTGAGCCCCATGTGCTACCTGTTTGAACTCGTAAACCGCAGCCATAACACTTTCTACGAATTTTGATTTGGGTACACCATGATAGGGTCTATGTTTTTCTATTACCCCGGCTGTTGGCGAATATCGCGGCGTACCTGCACCAAATCCTTTTATAAGGGCTTCCATCTCTGGCGTGAATGCCGAACCAAATGGATATGCGTCGATTATCTCTTTGATCCATCCCAGCGTCGTAGAAACCGACTCGAAATCACTTTTTGAGGGACGGGTATCCGGATCTGGCCAGAATTCGATGATGGCGTCGAGCATCGTCAGCCGCGTCCACTTTCCGATGTCAATTGGCTTACCATCTGGGTCAAGTCTCGGAATTGGATTACCGTTCTCATCCTTTTCCCCGGACGGAAGGATCGTGGTGCCGTTCACCTCCTGCGCGACGAATGCAATCAACTCTTCGGTCAGGTCCATCAGATCGTGATAGTTCGCATACGCCTGATAGAACTCCAGCATGGTGAACTCGGGGTTGTGCTGTGTGCTTATGCCCTCGTTGCGGAAGTTGCGGTTGATCTCGTAGACGCGGTCAAAGCCGCCCACCACCAATCGCTTGAGATATAGCTCCGGGGCGATGCGCAGATAAAGTTTCATATCGAGCGCGTTATGGTGCGTCTCGAAGGGCCGCGCCGCCGCGCCGCCCGCGACTTGCTGCATCATCGGCGTTTCCACTTCGAGGAAGCCGCGCTCGTCAAAGAACTTGCGCAGCGCCTTGAGAGTCTTCGCCCGCTTGACGAAGACCTCGCGGGCGTCGAGGTTGCTGAAGAGGTCCACATAACGCTGGCGATAGCGCAGTTCCACATCGGCCAGGCCGTGAAATTTTTCCGGCAGCGCCAGCATGGCCTTGGCCAGGAAGGTCAGCGTCTCGACGTGGATGGTCAGTTCGTTGGTGCGGGTGCGGAAGAGGTAGCCCGAGACGCCGATGTGGTCGCCCAGGTCGAGGAGTTTGTAGAGCGCGAAGCCCTGCTCGCCGACGGCGTCGAGACGGACGTAGATTTGCAGCCGCTCGCCGCCCTGCTGGAGCGTGGCGAAGCCGGCCTTGCCCTGCGCGCGAATGGCCATGATGCGCCCGGCGACGGAGACGGTAACTCGGTTGGCCTCAAGCGCCTCGGCCGGCTTCTCGCCCCACTGGACGCGCACTTCGGGGATGGTGTGCGAGGCCGGGAAGTGGTTGGGATAGGCGGGCTGGCCCAGCTTTACGATCTCCGCCAACTTCGATTGGCGCAAATCGAAGAGGCCGCGCTCAAATTCCGAATCGAACACTCTGATTTTCCTTCGCTGTGAAGCGTCACGGGGTCAACTGCCAGTATATCGTTCGCCGCGCAGGCGGCGGGTCCGCGCAGTGGCAAGGCGATGGATGCCGTCTTGTTTCCGGCGTTGCTTCAGAGATTGAAGACCGACTCGATCAGTTCTCTGGCGCTGACGATCCGCGCGGTTTTCCAGGCAGTGGGATAATGCCGCGGGTTATCCTTGACAAGAAACTCCGCGCCGCGGATTCAGCGCATTCGAGAAAGCGATTGTCGCTTTCGTCCGGTGGACGGCGAGCGTGATTGCAGGCGCGATCAAAGTGCTGTTTTGCCGGATGCGCTCCAGGGATTCAGCAACTCTTTCCCGCGGAAATCCGAACTTGGGACGGCACAATACGGTTTCGTATCTTGGAGGATCGGCGCCGAGACGAAAAGTCGGAGTTGCGTATGGAGAGCGGAATCGTATACGCGGTATTCATGCCCAAGCAGGCAAATGTGCGCCGAGACCAGGATATTGGTATCAAGAACGACGGACGGAATCCGCATCCAGCGCTCACTGCTCCGCCCTATAGGCGGCAATCTCGGCATCGATTTCGTCCATGGTCATCGTGTAGTTGCCGTTTGCCTTTGAAATGGCGTGGAACTCGGCCATCAGCGGGTCTACCTGTGCAATCGTATCCAGATAATCTTCCAATCCCATGACGATGGCCTTGGGGCCTCCGCGCAGGCCGATGACAAAGCGCTCAGGATTTTTACCCGAGGCGCGGCGGATGATCTCTCCGAGTTTGGAGCGCGCTTCCGCCGCCGTGAAGGAGACCGGGATTTGCAGACCTTTGTTGACCATGTGAATCCACCCCTTCCGGTGTCATTCGCATCCCTGGAGGTAGCTCTAGGATAGGACGAAGCCTGTGCGGGGTCAATTCGAGCGTCGTCGCCTGCGGCGATAGGGCTAAATCTCAGGCTTGCGGCTTGCCGCATTGTTGCAGAACGCGAAATTCATCGGCGGCGCAGGAAAAGATATTGACCAAGCCCGCGCCCGGCCATTTAGGATGGATGCCATGAAAACAAGATTCTTTGCAATTCTCCTCTGTGCGTCGCTGGTAACAGCGGTGCAAGCCAAGGCCAAGACCGTCCTGCCGGATGCCTGCGGTGACGACAAGACCATATTCGATGTCAAGACACTTAAAGATCAGCCCCCGCCAGCGCCTCCCGCGGCTGGCAAGGCACAGATTGTCTTGATCGAAGCTTTGGAAAAGACCTGGGGTGCCTGGAAAAGCGGTACCCCTTCGACCCGCTACGGCTTGGATGGAACCTGGGTTGGCGCCAACTCGGGCAACTCATACTTCGTGATTGACGTTACCCCGGGCGAGCATCATCTTTGCGTTGGCTGGCAGTCGGTATTCGGCCATTTGAAGAAGATGGTCGGCCTGACCTCATTCACCGCAGAAGCGGGCAAGGTGTATTACTTTGAGGCTAAGACAACCCTTCAAGTGCATCACTATGGAGATAACGCCAATGAAACAGATCGGAGTCTTGATTTCGTGCAAGTGAATGACGACGAGGGTAAATACGGGGTCAAGGCTGGAAAGCTCGCCACCTTCACACCCAAATAGTAGAAGCGATCTTAGTCTTTCGCGCTCCGGGCATCCATCGTGCATAATCACGAAGGATGCCCTTTCACCGCGCCATACCGGAGTCGAAGCCGCCCGCCAAGGCCGCCAGCGGGCTTTCGTCTTATGTGGAGGCGGAAAAGCTGATGCAGATTGCCTTTGTGATGCCCTCCGCTCTGCTGATTTGCTGGGGGGCCGGCTGGTTGGCGGCCCGGCTGTTGCATCAATCGTGGATGACGATTGCCGGGGTGGTCTTTGGCTGCGTCGTGGGGCTGTTTTATGTGATCCAGACGGCGATGGCCGCCGAAAAAAGCTCGCGCTCCCAAACCGAGACTGGGGCTGACCCGCAAGACGGCAGCGGAAACTCTCCCGGCGCGCGATCATGAGCGAAGAAACCCACCCTCTTGCCGATTTTTCCTTTGCGGATCTGAACGCGCTGCTCCGGCGGGCGATGCGCAACACGCTGATTCTAGGGCTGGCGGCGGCGTTGGCGGTCGTGATCGGCGGGGGATGGCGCAACGGGGCGATGCTTGCCGTGGGTACGCTGATCTCGGCGGCCAGCGTCTGGGAGTGGCGGCGGCTGGTCGTGGTCATCAACGCCCGTCTCGACAAACGGAAGACTCCCGCCAGTACGCCGGTGGTGGTTCTGTTCTTTGTGCTCAGGCTCACCGTCTTCGCGGCGGTCATCTATGGTAGCCTGAAATGTTTCCATGGCTCGGTGGTGGCGCTTCTTTTCGGATTGGCTCTGGCGGTGCTGGCCATCGGCTGGGAATCCCTCCGGTTGCTGCGCGACTGAATCGGGACGGGAACGAGACTGAAAGAGGGTTTTGCGCTGCGCGGGCCGTAGCCCGAAGGCGGAAGGAAGCTAATTCTCATGCCGGAATCTTTTGCGCTTGTGCGCTTGCTGAACGCATTTTTCATGGGCATTGAGGCCAGGGCTTTTCAGGCCATCGGCCTTACGGCGGAGAAGTCCTCTCAAATCGCCGACGGCCTCAATCGGGCCTTGGCGCTGGAGTTGCTGGTGGCCGCCGGACTCATCGCGTTCTTTTTCGCTGTGCGGGTGAGCCTTTCCGTCGAGAAGCCGGGCGCGACGCAGCAGATCGCCGAACTGATTCACGAGTTTATCGGCGGCCAGGCGGAGCAGGTGATCGGGCACGGCTACCAGCGCTTCCAGGCTTACGTGACCTGCATCTTTCTCTTCGTGCTCATCAACAATCTCTCAGGGCTGATCCCGGGCATTGATGCGCCCACCACTTCGATCATGGTAACGCTGGGGCTGGCCGTGCCCACCTTTCTTTTTTACAACTACCACGGCTTGCGCGCGCAGGGGCCTATCGGCTACGTGAAGCACTTTGCCGGGCCAGTGTGGTGGATGGCGTGGCTGATCTTTCCCATCGAGATTGTTTCTCATCTGGCGCGCGTCATGTCGCTCAGCGTCCGTCTATACGCCAATATGTTTGCCGGCGACTTGGTGACGCTGGTCTTCTTCTCGCTGATTCCGGTGGGCATTCCAGTGATCTTCCTGGGGCTGCATATCTTCGTTTCGCTCATTCAGGCCTTCGTCTTCATGCTGCTGACCATGATCTATCTCTCGCTGGCGGTGGCGCACGAGCATTAAAAAGCGGCTTCTATCCGTTAGCTTCCAGCTTTACGGCCCTCCGGCGGAATGAGCTAGAAGCTAAGAGCTAGGAGCTAGAAGCTGCATTCAGGATTCCGTCGGAGAGCGCTTCCGCTCCGGGATACGGTAGGCCGCAAGCGTGAGGGGGCCAGCACGGTGAGCCTCAACCACCCACTGGCGGCCAATTCCAAGGGAAGCTGGAGAACTATGCGGAAACTTCAATATGTATTTATGGCCCTGGCGGCTCTTTGCTTCGCCGTTCCGGCCTTCGCGGATGGCGGCACGGCCGTCGTCAGTCTGGTGCCGATCGGCGCCGGTTTGGGAATGGGTCTGGCCGCGGGGCTTTGCGGTCTCGGTCAGGGCAAGGCGGTCGGTTCGGCCGTCGAGGCGCTGGCCCGCAACCCCGGAGCGCGCGCCGGCATCTTCACCTTCCTGGTCCTCGGTCTGGCGCTGATCGAGTCCCTCACCCTATTCACCCTGGTCATCGTCTTCGCCAAAATGTAAGTTGAGACTGGCTTCGCCACTAACACAACGGCCCCATCCGCGCGGTTGGGGCCGTTGTGTTTGTCATCGGGCTAAATCTTATGAGTTTGTCGAAAGAGCGTCCAGAAGAATTAGCTTGAGATCGGGAATCGAGGCGAGTCCGGCGTCGTTGGAGAGAAAGGCCGTTGCGCCGCCGGCTTTCGCGGTGGCAAGTTGAATGGAATCCGGGGTCTTCAAGCCATAGACGGCGCGAAGCCGAGGGCTTCGATGGCTATCTCGGCGGATGTGGGAAGCGTCTTAAGGTTGCGGCTATTCAGCAGAATGCGGGAATAGCGCTGGGCCAGATTTCGATTGCCATGCTTGTATGGGTGAACAAGAACCTCGGTCAGCGTGAGGGTCGAAGTGACAACCTGAATCTCGCCTCGCTCCACGGCTTCAAAGAAGGGATCGACGAAGGGAAGATAGAGCGCGCACTCTTCAACGAAGTAGATCAGAGGTGCCGAGTCCAGGCCGACAATCGTTCCCCGCAGCCGCCTTATCCATTCCATGAGGCGCGTTCGTTTTTGACGTATTCCTGTGCGTCGATCCCCTGCCAGATTTCCTTCCCTAGGCCGCGCAACTCCAGGATGCTGTGCTGCGGTTCGGAAGGAACGCCCTCGCCGGCATGGGCAGTCAACTCTTCAATGAGCCGCTGCCGTTCTTCGCGGCTCAGCGAGATTGCCATCTCAAGCGCGTTTTGGTAGGAAGCGGCGGCCATAAATCTTCTGCCAATCTATCATACGCGCGTTTTCCGTTCTATACAAAGCCTGAAAACGGGAATCATCTCCCAAGCGCGAGGTTACCGGTTGGTCTGCGCGGCGCTTCCCGCCTCAGCGCGCAGCATCCGAATAGCTTGCTTGTAGTCGATCCCGGCCGGGACCGGCGCATACTGTGTCATCTCCTCGACGGTATCGACGTTCCTGGTTTTGAAAAGCACGCGCAGGTTCATGCGCATCTGGAAGCGGGCGATGCGCCACTGCCGCCCGCCCACATCGGATTGTTCGATCACGACCCAGCCGCCCTTGTCCAGCTTGCCCAGGATGCCCCAGCCGTAGTCCGTGTCCTGCTGTAGATGACCCTCCAGCCGCGTCACGCGCTCCGCCGCGGCATCGATCCATATCTCGCCGGTCATGGCGGTCAGCGCCTGGGTTTCCACGTCGGGCGGGCGGAAATCGGGGTTGGGGCGGAAGGCGAACTTCTCCACCGCTCCGGCTGCCGAAACAGCGGCTCCCGCTCCATCTCCGGCGTATTGATAGAGGAATGCGTTGGGTAGCATCCGCAGCAGTTTGAGAACGATTCCGAAGTCCCCTTCCTCGCTCTGCTTTCGGCGTTGCTGACGGCTGGGGTCGCTGAGCAGGTCATCCAGACGCGCCTGCTCGGCTTGTTCGTCGGCCTGGCTCAGCGGTTTGTCGAAGAGCGCAACCAGGCGAGCTACGTCGCCATCTTCGGTCTCGACGATCTCTTTGGTTGATGTCAGCCGCGGCGTGGACTTGCGCAGCCGGTAGCGCATGAGGTGGCTTCGATCCTGAGCGGAGCGGACTTCCGCAGCCAACGCGCGCTCCACCAGCGCTTGGGCTTGCGCAGGCGCAAGGGCCGCCGCGGGTGCCGCTGGAGCCGACTGGCCAGAGGCCGCCGCAATCCACGCAAGCGGAAGAATGAGGAGCGCAAGAGGGCGCATAAGCCCTAGTTTACCGGGACGCGGCGCTTCTACGCGAGCACAGTCTCCACCGCCGTCCACTCCCGCCGCTGGCTTTCGGCCACGCCACGATGGGTCAGCGTTCCCAGCCAGGTATTCAGCCCCTCGGCCAGCCCCGCATCCTGCCTGAGCGCCTCCCGTGCGCCCAGGTTGGCCAGCCGCAGCAGATAGGGCAAGGTCGCGTTGGTCAGCGCCAGGGTCGAGGTGCGCGGCACCGCGCCCGGCATATTGGTCACGCAGTAATGCACCACCCCATCGACCGTATAGGTTGGGTTGGCGTGCGAGGTCGGCCGCGCCGTCTCCACGCAGCCGCCCTGGTCGATGGCCACATCCACAATGGCAGCGCCCTTTTTCATGGCCGCCACCATGGCCCGGGTCACGATCTTCGGGGCCGTCGCGCCGGGAATCAGAACGCCGCCGATCACCAAGTCGGCATCCCTGGTCGCTTGGGCCAGGTTGTAACCGTTCGACGCCAGCGTATACAGGCGACCGCCGAAGATCCGATCCAACTCGCGCAGCCGGTTCAGGTTCACGTCCACCAGCGTGACCAGTGCCCCCATGCCCAGCGCGATTTGGGCCGCGTTGGAGCCGACCACGCCTCCGCCCACGATGCACACCCGCGCCGGCGGTACACCCGGCACGCCGCCCAGCAGGATGCCGCGCCCGCCGCGCTCTTTCTCCAGGCAAGCCGCGCCCACTTGTACGCTCATGCGCCCCGCAACCTCGCTCATCGGCGTCAGCAGCGGCAGAGCGCCCTGGCGGTCGCGGACCGTCTCGTAGGCGATGCCGATTGTCTTGGCCGCAAGCAGCCGTTCGGTCAACTCCGGCAGCGGCGCCAGATGCAGAAAGGCGACCAGCGCCAGCCCCTCGCGGAAGAAGACGTACTCCTTTTCGATCGGCTCTTTGACCTTGACCACCAGCTCCGACTTGCCCCACACGGAGCCGGCTTCCGCGGCGATCTCCGCGCCCGCATTCCGGTACTCGTCGTCGGAAAATTCCGAAGCGGCGCCGGCTCCGGTCTCCACCAGCACTGTGTGGCCCACCTCGGTCAGAGCCTCCACGCCGGCCGGAGTGACTGCCACGCGGGCCTCGTGCTCCTTCACCTCTTTGGGAACGCCGACGACTATGGGGTTTCCTCCTGATTCCACTTGGATGCGCGCCGGCCATTGCCCGAACCTGTATTGTTGCGGAGTCGCCGCGATTCAAAGCTGTGAACTTGAATTGCCGATTGTGGCTTCCAGTTTCCTGTGAAGAAATTTATGTGTACAATTCTCGGACAGAAACTTTCATGACAGCATTGTCCCAGAACGCAGCGACCGCGACCGCGCCGCCTCTCGAAGCGCAAAGGCCGGCGCTCGACGAGGAGCGGCTGGCGTGGCTGGCGCTGGCCCTCTCGCCGGGGCTGGGGCCGAAGCGGATTCTGGACGCCATGGCGCGCTTGGACGCGGCCAGCCAGGTTTTTACCCTGCCGCTCACCGCGCTGGAGGGACTGAGGTTTCCGGCCCAGGCGGCGCAGTTCCTCTTCGACGGCAAGGCCCGCCAGGCCGCCGAAGAGGAGTGGGCGCGGGTGGCGGCGCAGGGGGCGACGATCGTCAGCTTTGGCTGCCCGGATTATCCGGAGCGGCTCAAGGAGATTTACGACCCTCCTCCCGTTTTATGGGTGCGCGGCCCGACGCGCTTGCTTAGCCGGCCGGCAATTGCGGTGGTGGGTACGCGCCATCCCACTCCGTATGGATCGGGCGTGGCCGAGATGCTCTCCCGCGATCTTGCTGCACGGCGGCTTCTGATCGTCAGCGGCATGGCCCGCGGCATCGACTCCTGCGCCCACCGCGGAGCGCTGGCGGCGCGGATGCCCACGGTGGCTGTATGGGGCACGGGCATCGACGTGGTCTATCCCAAGGAGAACAAGAAGCTGGCCGAGGAGATTCTGGCCCTGGGCGGAGCCATCGTCAGCGAGTTGCCGATGGGCACCTTTCCCGCGCCGCAAAACTTTCCCCGCCGCAACCGCATCCTGAGCGGGCTGAGCGTGGCGGTGCTGGTGGTCGAGGCGGCGGAGAACTCCGGCACGCGAGTAACCGCCCGCTGCGCCGCCGAGCAGAACCGCGACCTCTACGCCGTGCCCGGCAACGTGACCAACAAGGGATCGTGGACACCCAATACGCTGATTAAACAAGGGGCCAAGCTGGTGGCCACCTGGGAAGACGTGTGGGAGGACCTGCCCTCGCAGGTGCGTCTGGAATTGGAGGCCGAAGCTCCCCAAGAAGCCAAATCGGAGACCACCGCATCGCTCTTGCCGGACCCGGTCCTGCGCCCCGAGGAAGCCATGGTGCTGGAAGTGCTGCGCTCGGACGAGAGTCTGCAAATCGACGAGATTCTCGATCTTCTGGAGACGCAACTGACCTCCTCCGAGGTCTTCACCGCGCTCTTCGAGTTGGAAATCGCGGGCCGCATCCGGAGTTTGCCGGGAAAGAACTACGTGCGGACCATCTGATGGGTTCGTCCGCCAATCACTCGAATCTTGTCGTTGAGGCAACCAGTCTTCCGTCATCATCCACGGCGACAAGATTGGCGGGTTGGCCCACGGCGATGCAACCGGCCAGATCGCCGAGTCCAGTCATCGCGGCTGGATTGGCACTCACAAGACGCAACCCCTGATCGAGCGGCGCGCCGGTAAACCGGAGAAAATTGACGAGGGCGCGGTCCAGGGTAAGCACACTGCCCGCCAGCATACCGTCCGCCGTGGCTATGCCTTCCGCGACCTCAACGGCGAATCCGCCCAATTGATATGCTCCGTCGGGCATTCCAGTGGCGCTGATGGCGTCGGTGACCAGAATCGCGCGCTCCGGCCCCTTGGCCTTCCACCACAACTTGACCGTCTCCGGCGCCGTGTGGATGCCGTCGCAGATCAACTCGGCAAAGAGGGCATCGTCGGCGAGCACGGCGCCCAGAATCCCCGGTTCGCGGTGGTGGAGCGGACGCATGGCGTTGAACGTATGCGTCGCGCTGACGGCTCCGGCGGCGATGGCCGCGCGGGTCTGGGCTGCCGTGGCGTTCGAGTGCCCCAGCGATACGCGCACCCCGCGCCCGGCGGCGTACGCCGTGAGTTCTATCGCGCCGGGCAACTCAGGCGCAAGCGTCATCAGGCGAATGTGGCCCTCGGCGGCCTCGAAAAGCCGGTCGAAGACGGCTGGATCGGGGTCGAGCAGGTGCTTCGCCGGGTGAACGCCACGCTTCAGGTGCGAGAGAAACGGGCCTTCCAGATGAATGCCCAAGAGCCGCGCTTGGGCGACCTCGGCAGGCGGCCGCGCCATCCGCTTGGCCAGCCCTGAAAGCGCGCGCAGGGTTGCGTCCAGGGGAGCGGACACGGTGGTGGCTAGAAAGTCGCCGGTGCCCCGAGTGGCCAGAAAACCGCCAATGGCGTCGAGCGCCTCCGGCGTGGCCTCCATCACGTCGTGCCCTTTGGCTCCGTGAAGATGCACATCGAAGAAGGCCGGGGCCAGAGTGGCGCCGGGATAGTCGAGCAGTTGAGCCGAGGCGGGCAACTCGGCGCTCTCCCGCGAGAAAATCGAGACGATCAGGCCATCTTCTATCACGACCGCGGGGTGTTCGAGCAGGCCCCTTCCATCCCAAAGCCGAGCGGCGGCGATCGCTGTGCGCATATCGGAAGATTATCGCAGGCGCGCGGAAAGACGGGCCGCTTCGACCTTCGCAAGACCGCAGTCTCCGCGGGCGAGCGGCAGCGCTCAATGAACCAGCGTAATGCGATCCGGCGGGCGAGTGCCGTCCTTGACCTGGGTTGCCTTGAGGATGGCCTGGGTGGCGGCCAACTCGGCGCGGCAAGCGGTGAGTTGGGCGGAGAGGTGTGCGAAATGCGCCTCCAGATGGACGCGCAACTCCTCTATGGCCTGCTCCATCCTGTCGTTCGCGGCAATCTGTTCGCCCTGGCTCTGTTGCACAGCCTTGAGGTTGGGCAGGACGATCTCGGAAAGCAGTCGGGTTAGTGAAGCAAATGGATCGTTCATGTGAAGATTCTAAGGATAAATCGGGATTTGCGCCTGATTACGGGCGGTGAGGCGTTAGTAACCCCTGGGCGATCAATCCGGGATGCACCGCAAATATGCGCACTCCGTAGGGACTGAATCCGCGGGAGTGAAGAGGATTTCGGGCTCATTTTCCGTTAAACATTGAGAAGGTTCGTTTGAGCCTCGCGCAATCAAGGCAGGGTCATTCTCCGATTCATTGCCCCCGCGCTTATCACAAAAGGCTCGTTCGGGGCCGGGTATTTCAACTACGGGCAATATCCGGCCCACTCTTTTCGTCTCCCTTCTTTCGCCCGCGCTCACTCTGTCGCCCGCGACGACAAACCCATTGATATACTGATTCAATGACCGCAACTGTTCTCGATTGCCTCTCGAACGGACCCCACGCCGAGACTTCCCCCAGTCGAAAGAGGGTGTTGTTGCTCAAGCCGCGCGGTTTTTGCGCTGGCGTGGTGCGCGCGATCGATATTGTCAAGATCGCTCTTGAAACCTTTGGCGCGCCTATCTACGTGCGCCGCGAGATCGTCCATAACCGATATGTCGTCAATGAGTTGGCGGAAAAGGGCGCGATCTTCGTCCATGAGATCGACGATGTGCCCGACGGGCAGCGCGTCATCTATTCCGCGCACGGGGTTTCGCCGGCGGTGCGCGAAATGAGCAAGGGCCGCAATCTCAAAGTGATAGATGCCACTTGCCCGCTGGTGACCAAGGTCCACATCGAGGCCGTCAAATTTGCAAAGGACGGCTATTCCCTGGTGCTCATCGGCCACCGCGACCACGACGAGATCGAGGGTACGCTCGGCGAGGCGCCGGAGGCGACCCAGGTCGTCTCGAACGTCGCCGAGGTCGAGGCGCTTGAGGTTCCTGACCCTGATCGAGTGGCTTATCTCACCCAGACCACCCTCAGCCTGGACGAGGCGCGGGACATTATCCATGCCCTCAAGTTGAAGTTTCCAAACGTCGTCGGCCCGCACTCGCAGGACATCTGCTACGCCACCGAGAACCGCCAGGTGGCGGTGCGAAACGTGGCTCACGATGCCGGGCTGGTGCTGGTGGTCGGTTCGACCAACAGTTCCAACTCCAACCGCCTGGTCGAGGTTTCGCGCAACCTGGGGACCATCGGGTATCTGATAGACAACTCCCAAGCCATCGACCCCAAGTGGCTGGAAGGCGTGAGCACGGTCGCGGTCACCGCCGGAGCCTCGGCCCCCGAGGTGCTGGTCGAGGATGTGGTCAATTATCTGCGACTAAAGGGTTTCGATTGCGTCGAAGAGGTGGAAGTGATGCCGGAAAATGTGCGCTTCGGTCTGCCGCCGGAGATTGTGCAGGCCATCGGCGCCGCCGGTGGTGTGGATGTGGCGGTGTGAGCCGATCTCCCGTCCTTGTGATCGAAAACTGGATCGCACTGCAACCGGGCGCGATGTACGGACCCAGGACGGCCGAAAAGCCGGAGAGGCTAATGGCTGGCATGGCGCAGTCGGGGCTGCGGCACAGTAAGTCGATCGGAAATGGTTGAGGGTTTCAAATCGAATGGCGATCAAGCAGGCAAAGACGCAATCCGCGGCACTGCGATTCGGCCGGCTGGATGCGGAATTGGCGGATGTGGAGTCGGCCATTGGCCGCTCGCGGGAGTATCTTCTCTCCCGCCAGCATCCCGACGGTTACTGGTGCGGAGAGTTGGAAGCGGACGCGAAACTCGAAGCCGACTACATCCTGTTCCATACATTGCTTGAGAGCGGCGATCCGGGGCGCTTGAAGCGCGCATTTACCGAGATGATGCGCTACCAGAACGAGGACGGCAGTTGGAGCGTCTATCCCGGAGGTCCGGGCAATATCTCGCTTGCCGTCAGTTGTTACTTCTCCGCCAAGCTGATGGGTGTCAGCGCGGACGATCCCCGGCTGGCCAAGTGCCGCGAGTGGGTTCTGGCGCACGGCGGCGTGGTGGCGTGCAATACTTTCGCCAAAATGTATCTCTGCGCGCTGGGCCAGTACGACTACGACGCCATGCCGGCCATTCCGCCGGAGATTGTTCTCTTTCCCAAGTGGTTCTACTTCAATATCTATGAAATCTCCGCGTGGTCGCGGTCGATTCTGGTGCCGTTGGCCATCATTTACGCCAAGAAGCCGTTCAAGAAGATAGCTACCGAGCAAGGCATTGACGAACTGTTTGTAGGTGGCCGCGCCAACTCCATTCTGCGTTTGCGCGGGGATAGAACGAAGCTCTTCTCCTGGCGCAATTTCTTCCTCATCGTCGATCGCATCCTGCACTTTGCCGAGGCGGTTCACATACGCCCGCTTCGTTCGCTGGCCTTGCGCAAGGCCGAAAAGTGGATGCTCGAGCGCCTGGAGATGACTGATGGGCTGGGCGCCATCTATCCAGCCATGCTCAACGCCATCATCGCGCTGCGCTGCCTGGGTTACTCCGAGGACGATCCCCAGGTGATCCGCGCCCGCGACGAGTTCGAGAAACTGGGCGTTGAAGAACCAGCCAATGAAGTTATGCCCGAGCCTACCTTCCGCATGACTCCTTGCGTCTCTCCGGTGTGGGATACGGCGCAGGCCGTTTTCGCGCTGGGTGAGGCCGGGGTGCCGCGCAACGACCCGCGTATGCTCAAAGCCGCCGACTGGATGCTCGCCAAGGAGGTTCGCCACAAGGGCGACTGGTCCGTGAAGGTTCCCAACACCGAGCCGGGCGGATGGTACTTCGAGTTCAACAATGAGTTCTATCCCGATACCGACGATACCGCGCAAGTTCTGCTGGCCCTGAACAAGGTGGACAATCCCCGCGAGAGTTATCAGCACAAGGTAGCGCAGCGCGCCATCGCGTGGGAGTTTGCCATGCAATGCAAAAACGGCGGCTGGGGCAGCTTCGACAAAGACAACGCCAAGATGATCTTCCAGTACATCCCTTTCGCCGATTTCAACGCCATGCTCGACCCTCCGACGGTCGATATAACTGGGCGGATGCTGGAGATGCTGGCGAGTTATGGCTACGGGCGCGGCGACAAGCGCGTCGAGAAGGCCATTCAGTTCATTCTGAGCGAACAGGAGCCGGATGGAAGCTGGTTCGGCCGCTGGGGCGTGAATTACATCTACGGAACTTTCCTTGTCCTGCGCGGCCTCGATGCCATCGGCTTCGAGCACAACGAGCCGCAGATGCAACAGGCCGCCGAGTGGATTCGCATGGTGCAGAACCCAGACGGCGGCTGGGGAGAGAGCTGCGCCAGCTACGACGAGCCGGAGACGCGCGGCGTGGGCGTCAGCACTCCCTCACAGACAGCCTGGGCGCTGCTGGGCCTGCTCTCAGCTGGCGACAACCGCTCCGACTCGATCGCCAAGGGCGTTCGCTGGCTCCTCACGCGGCAGCAGGCCGACGGCAGTTGGGATGAATCGCTCGGCGAGGGCAAGGTCCGCCAAAGTATTGTTACCGGAACGGGCTTCCCCAGGGTCTTTTATCAGGCTTACACCATGTATCGCCAATACTTCCCGCTGCTGGCTCTCACAGGTTACAAGCGGGCCATGGATCGCGCCGTATAACCGGCGCAGGAGGTTACTTCAAAGATGGCTGTTCCTATCTCCCAGATGTGGACGGTTTCCACCTACGTGATGAGGAAGAAACTGGCCGGCGTCAAGCGCTATCCCCTGGTGCTGATGCTGGAGCCGCTCTTCCGCTGCAACCTGGCCTGCGCCGGCTGCGGAAAGGTGCAGTATCCGCCGCATATCCTCAAAAAGCAGCTTACCCCTCAAGAGTGTTTCGCCGCCATCGAAGAGTGCGGAGCGCCGATGGTCTCCATCCCCGGCGGAGAGCCGCTCCTGCATCCGCAGATCGTCGAGATCGTCGATGGACTTATAGCGCGCAAGAAGTACATCTACCTATGCACCAACGCGCTCGAACTCAAGCGCCGTCTGCCGGAGTTTACGCCGTCGAAGTATCTGACTTTTTCAGTGCATCTGGACGGCCAGCGCGAGCATCACGACTTTTCCGTCTGCCGCGAGGGCGGCTACGAGATTGCCGTCGAGGGCATCAAAGAGGCCGTCAAGCGCGGCTTTCGAGTTACCACCAACGCTACCTTCTTCGACGGCGCCGATCCCGGCGGCGTTCGCTCCTTCTTCGATGAAGTCATGGGAATGGGAGTGGAAGGCATCGTCCTATCGCCGGGATATAGTTACGAGAAGGCTCCCGATCAGAATCGCTTCATGGGCCGCGCCCGTGTGCGGCGGCTTTTTCGCGCCATTCTTTCCAATCGCAAGCCCACGTGGAAGTTCAATATGTCGCCGCTCTTTCTCGAATTCCTGATGGGCGACAGGAAGTACGAATGCACGCCGTGGGGTTCGCCGGCCTATAACATCTTCGGCTGGCAGCGGCCCTGCTACCTGCTTCAGGAAGGTTATGCCGAGAGTTACAAGGAACTGATCGCGACCACCCGATGGGAAGAGTACGGCGTGGCCAGCGGAAACCCCAAGTGCGCCAACTGCATGGTAAGTTGCGGCTATGAGCCGAGCGCGGTGATTGAAGGGTTCACAACGCTGAATGGGTTTTGGGGCATGGTGCGCGGAACCTTCAGCAACTATCGCGACCGCAATGCGCTGAAGCTGCCGAATGAGGCAGCGCCGCGCGGCCCTGCGACGCTGGTGCAGATTGAAGCGCCCGTGCCGGCTCTTGAGGAGACCCGCGCATGACCGCTAAAGTGCTGAAATATACGAGCGAACAGGTCGAGGCACTGGAGTTGGCCCCCGGAGCCGAGCATGAGAACCTGGAAGGATGGGTCCCGGCGCTGGCCAATGACAATGACTTGCGCGAGGCGCTGGAAAAGGCCTTCGACTATCGCGGCGATGTAACTCTGACGCTCAAGAGCGGTGAGCGCGGCGAAGTCCCCGAAAAGATAGAAGCTTTTATCTTCAATCGGCATACCGGAGCTACGCTGACAGAGTCGTGGGTGCAATACTTCGCGCCCAATGCGCCGGAGAAACGCAAGGTGAGTTATGCCGAGATCGCGCGGCTGGAGTTCACTGGAAAAGATCGCGCCGCCGGCAAGCACTGGGAGGATTGGGTGAAGGCTTACAATGAAAAGAAGGCCGCGGGCGAGAAGAATATCGCGCTCGCGCCGGAAGAGATGGAGTAGACGATATGGTGGGCCGTGTCCAAGAGTGCGGTTGCATCGCTTTGCCGGAGGAGATTCAAAAGAAGACGGGCCTCTATCCGGGTGCGACCTTTCAGATCGAGTGCACGCCCGATGGCATCGGGCTTATTTTGCAGCCGCTTGAAACTCGCCAACCAAGCGATCCATATCCCTCATCCCAATGCGGATGATCTTATGTACGCTGGAGACATGAAGGTTTTCCTTGCAGGCGCGACGGGATTTATAGGCCATCATGCGGCTTGGGCCTCCACCGCGGAGAGTTCTACCTCCGATCATGCCAACAATCCGGTTTTTCGTCCCTGCTTGGCGATCATTGAGACAGCTTTCTTATCGAAGGAGACAAAGGTCTCTCCGCCCAGCCAACTGCCCTGGTGAGCGATCACGCCGTCGGCAAAATCTCCTCCGGCCTTCAAAACCGCTAAACCTGCTTCCAATGCAGGAAGATCAGTCGAAATATTGGGGGCTCCGCAAAGCGACTCTACAGCGCGGACGATCTCAGCGCGGTCGAATCCGTAAATCTTGCCCAGCACCCAGACAAACTCGCACAGGCAGGGCAGGGAGACAGCGACGACGACCGCGGCTCTCAGAATTTCGTCTGCGATACGCGCTTGGCGCTCGTCGTCGCGGACGGCTGAGCGAACCAATACGTTTGTGTCTACCGCGACCTTCAAAGCCGACCTGCCCACGCCCGTTCTGTTGCATCCTCGATTTCTTCGATCGTCAGTTTAACCTTTGATTTCCCGGCCAAGCACCCGATGAAATCTTCGATAGATCCTTTCGGTCGCGCTGTATGGATCGTAACTCGCCCCTCCGGCATCAACTCCAATTCAATCTTTTCACCCGGCTTGACGCCAAGATGCCGGAGAACTTCTTTCCGGAACGTCACTTGCCCCCGTTCGGTAACAGTCAGTGTAGCCATGGCGATCTCCTTGTCGGTCCTGCAATGTCATTATAATGCAAAAGTGCATTACGCGCTTTGCAAGCAAATTGCTTCCGATCCGCGCCTACAGATGCGGCAATCGGACTCCGGCGCAACGGTTAGAATGAAGATCAGTCAAGAATATTCTATGAAAGTCTTTCTAACAGGCGCGACGGGATTTGTAGGGCATCATGTGGCGCGGGCGCTGGCCGCTGAGGGCGCTCGGTTGCGAATGCTGGTTCGCAAGAGCAGCAAGCTGGCTAATGTCGAAGGTATCGCGGGCGAGACGCACGTGGGCAATCTGGCCGAGCCGGAGTCGCTTCGTCCCGCGCTGGCCGGTTGCGACGTGGTGGTTCACGTAGCCGCCGATTACCGCCTCTGGATTCCCGATCCTGCAGTAATGTACAAGGCCAATGTGGAAGGTACGCGCGAGCTTCTGCGGCTAGCCCGCGAGGCCGGGGTGAAGCGCTTCGTCTATACCTCCAGCGTGGCCACCATGCGCTTTCATCGCGACGGGACGGTCAGCAACGAAGATACGCCGGTAACTCTGGAAGATATGGTAGGCCACTATAAACGCTCCAAGTTCCTGGCCGAGCGGGAAGCGCTGCGCGCGGCCGAGAGTGGGCAGCAAGTTGTCGTTCTGAATCCCACCACGCCCATCGGCCCCAACGATGCGAAGCCCACTCCTACGGGCCGCATCTTTGTGGACTTTCTCAACGGCAAGTTTCCCGCATACGTGGATACAGGGCTCAACTTAGTGGACGTAAGCGAGGTGGCCCGCGCCCACGTCTCCGCGCTAACTCGGGGGCAACCTGGGCGCCGCTACATTCTGGGCGGCGAGAACCTGACCCTCAAGCAGATACTCGATAAGATGGCGGCGATATCCGGGCTTAAGTCGCCGACGGTGGAGATTCCATTCGCCGTCGCCGCGACTTACGCCTTCTTCGAGGAGTGGATCACCGGGCGCATCCGCAAGCGCGAGCCGCGCGCCACGCTCGAAGAGGTGCGCATGGGCCGCAAGAAGATGTACGCATCCAGCGCGCGCGCTCAGCAGGAGCTTGGCTTCCGCATCCTGCCCGTCAACCCGGCCATGCGCGCCGCGATTGAGTGGTTTCGCGCGCATGGGTATGCGCCAAAAGCATGACACGAGTTGCCATTATTGCCGCACTTCACCGTGAAGTCTCTTTCTTAATTGCCGGCAGGCGTTGGCAGCGTAATTCACCGTATAACGCCAAAGGCATTTCAGTTTGGACCAGATGCGATGCAGTTGTCGCCTATGCCGGAATGGGTGAGCGGCGCGCCTCCTTAGCCGTCGAGGCGGCTCTGACCACAGGGCCAATCTCCGAAATCGTCTCCGCCGGTTGGGCGGGGTCGTGTGTGCCGGGGATGCGGGTTGGCGCCGTTGTGAAGCCTTCGACGATTGTAGATGCGCGGACGGGTGAACGCTTCGCCTGCGCGGATGGCGACGGCTCCGTGCTGGCGACGGTTGCGTCGTTTGCCGGAAAGGATGAAAAGCGGCGTCTCCATGAAGCCTATGACGCGTCCGCCGTCGAGATGGAGGCGGCGACGGTGGCGCGACTGGCGCAGGCGCATGGGCTGCCTTTTCTCGCGGTCAAGGCTATCTCGGATACTGTGGATTTCGAGCTTCCGGGAATTGAGCGCTTTTCTACCGCCGACGGGCAGTTCCGCGAGGCTGCGTTTGGCGCTCATGTGGCCCTCCGACCCTGGTTGTGGAGGCCTGTCCTTGCGATGGCCAAGAGCAGTAAACTAGCTGCTGAGAATCTTTGCGCGGAGCTCGAACTCCAGATTCGGCGGCACGATTTGGAAGCCCAGGAAACAGCATAGATGAGTCAATCCGCAATCCAGACCGGTCTGCCGACAGAAATCCGCATACCCGCCACCATGAAGGCTCTGGTCTATCGCGGCGTGAACGATCTGCGCCTGGAAACGGTGCCTGTGCCTGCAATCGGCCCCGGCGAGTTATTGGTCAAGACCGCCACCTGCGGCGTCTGTGGGACTGACCTAAAGAAAATCTCCACCGGCTCCCACTCCGCGCCGCGCATCTTCGGCCATGAGATGGCGGGAACCATCGTCGCCGCGGGCGCGGGAGTTGCCAATTTTTCGGTCGGCGAGCGGGTGATGGTCTTCCACCACGTTCCCTGCGGCCAGTGTTACTACTGCCGCAAGCAGACCTTCGCGCAGTGCGCGACTTACAAGAAAGTGGGCGCGACGGCGGGCATGGAACCTTCCGGCGGCGGCTTTGCGGAGTACATCCGGGTAATGGATTGGATCGTCGCCAACCGAGGCGTCGTCAAGATTCCCGACGGCATTCCCTTCGAGCAAGCGGCCTTCATCGAGCCGGTAAATACTTGTCTGAAAGGCGTGAAACTGCTTAATCTGGCCGCGGATGAGACCGCGCTGGTGATCGGGCAGGGACCGATTGGAGTTATGCTGGCCGCGCTGGCGCTGCGCACCGGCGCCAACGTACTTACCTCCGACTTATATCCCGAACGCCACGCCATCGCCGCAAAGTTTGGCCTGACTCATCCGATTATGGCCGCTACGGAGAATGTGGTCGAGCGGGCGTTTGCGGCCACCGAAGGCCGCGGCGCGGATGCCGTGATTCTGGCCGTCGGCGGCGCGGCGCTGATCCAGACGGCGATGGACGCCGTGCGGCCCGGCGGCAAGGCGATGCTCTTTGCGCAGACCCAGCACGGAGAGGCCAGCTTCGATCCCGGCGCGGTGTGCATGGACGAAAAGACCCTGCTCGGCTCCTACTCGGCTTCGGCTGCGATTCTGGATGAGGTCGCTGACCTGGTCTTCGGCGGCTACCCGAATGGATTCGATCTCACGCAGTTGATCTCGCACCGTTTTCCGCTCGACGAGGCCGTCCAAGCGATTGAGGTCGCTTCGCACCCCACAGCCGGCTCGATGAAGATTATGATTGAGCCTGTATATGGCGCGGGAGCGGCGTAAGATGAACCCGATGGCAACGACGATGAAGGCCGCAATCCTCCATGGACGCGAAGATATTCGCATTGAGCACGTGCCGATCCCGGAGGCCGGGCCGGGCGAACTGGTCGTCCGCGTGGGCGCCGCGCTGACCTGCGGAACGGACCTGAAGGTCTTCCGGCGCGGCTATCATGCGCGCATGATTGTGCCGCCGGCGCTCTTTGGCCACGAACTGGCCGGGACGGTGCTTGAGGCGGGCGAAGGAGTGACGGGCTTTGCCGCCGCCGACCGCGTCGTCGCGCTCAACTCCGCGCCCTGCGGCCAGTGTTACTTCTGCGAACGCGGTCAGGAGAACCTCTGCGACGATCTGCTCTTCAACAATGGCGCCTATGCCGAGTTCATCCGCGTCCCGGCCCGCATCGTGGCTTGCAACACGCTCCATGTTCCCGATCATGTGTTGCTGGAACACGCCGCTCTGACCGAACCGCTTGCCTGCGCGGTTCATGGCTTTGAGGATTCGCGCCCGCGTCCGGGCGATATGGTGGCCGTGATCGGCGGCGGTCCGCTGGGATTGATGATGATGCATGTGGCCGCCTTGTCAGGCTGCCAGGTCGTCGCCATCGTCAAGCACGACGGTCAGGTGGAGGCGGCGCGGCAATTGGGCGCGGCGCACGTGGTGCAGAGCGCCAATATCCGCAAGGCGATTGGCGAGACCCGCGCGCTCACGCCGGGGAATCGAGGCGTGGATATTGCCATCGAGGCGGTAGGCGCGCCGCAGGCGTGGCAGGAGGCGGTGGAATTGGTGCGCAAGGGCGGGACGGTGAATTTTTTCGGCGGATGCGCCGCCGGCACGCACATAACTCTGGACACCAATCGCATCCATTACAGCGATATAACTCTGCGCGCCACCTTCCATCACACTCCTTCGATCTGCCGCAAGGCGCTGGAATTGATCGCCGGCGGACGGTTCCAGGCACAGGCCTTCATCACCGGCCACGCCCACCTCTACGAACTCAACCGCGTCTTCGAGAAGCTGATGAATCGCGGCAGCGAGATCAAGACCGCCATTGTGCCCTGAGGTGAAGTTATGAAAGATATAACTCAGCAAGAGGACGATGAATTGCTCGTCGCTCGCGGCTGGGCCGCGCTACCTGACTCCTATCGCATCCCCGCGGCCGCGCCCACGCTCGAAGAGGCGCGCGCATGGTGCAAGAGGTTGGCCGAGTCGCACTACGAAAACTTTCATGTGGCTTCCTGGTTTCTTCCCGCGGCGCTGCGTCCGCATTTTCACGCGATCTACGCCTACTGCCGCGTCTCCGACGACTTGGGCGACGAAGTAGGCGACCCGGAAGCGGCTTTGGCGCTGCTCGATGTGTGGGGCCGCGAGTTGGATGCTTGCTACGAAGGCCACGCGCGCCATCCGGTCTTTGTCGCGCTGGCCGAGACCGTCCGCGCCTGCTCGATTCCCAAGGAGCCGTTTGCCGACTTGCTTACCGCCTTTCGCCAGGATCAGACTGTAACTCGGTACGCCACTATTGAGGATGTGCTGAGATATTGCCGCTACTCGGCCAATCCCGTGGGCCGCCTGGTGCTTTATGCCTGCGGCGAGGCCGATGAAGAGAAGTTTCAACTCTCCGACGCTACCTGCACGGCACTGCAACTGGCTAACTTCTGGCAGGATGTGCGCCGGGACTACTCCAAAGGACGCGTCTATCTTCCGCAAAAGGATATGGAGTTCTTTCGGGTGAGCGAGGATTGCATCGCCGACGGCGTAGTTGCTCCGGAATTTCGCGATCTGATGCGCTACGAGGTCGAGTATACGCGCTCCCTCTTCGAGCGGGGATTGCCGCTGATCGGCATGGTGAAACGCGATCTGGCGCTCGATCTCGATCTCTTCAGCCGAGGCGGCCTTGAGATTCTGCGCGCCATCGAACGCGAAAGCTACGACGTGCTCAGCGCTCGGCCCGCTATCTCGAAAAGAACCAAACTGGGTTTGGCATTGCGCGCCGCCTGCGGCAAACTGCTTCCCGCTTTGCGTCTCGGCGGACAATCCACAAGGAAGGCAGCTTGACGCACGATTCAACAAAGAAAAAGCGCACGCCAAATGGCCTTGCATTGGAGAAGGCCTACGCCGAGTGCCGCGCCATCGCCAAGCGCGAGGCCAAGAATTTCTATTACTCGTTTGTGGCGCTGCCGGAGCCGCGCCGCAATGCCATCTGCGCCATCTATGCCTTCATGCGCAAGGCCGACGACCTGGCCGACGACGAGAGCGTGCCCCGCGAGCAGCGACGCCGCCGTTTGGATGCGTGGCTCGCCGAGTGGCGTGAAGCCTGCGCCTGCCAAGACTCAGCCGGTCGAATCTTCGCTAACCTAGTCTTCCTTGCTGTCTGCGACGCGACCAAGCGATTCGGCATTCCACTTACTCTGCTCGATGAGCTGGTAGCCGGAGTGACCATGGACCTCGACCGGGCCGCGCCCGACTCCGCGCCGGATGCGCCGGATACTTATGCGACCTTTGCCGATCTCTATCGCTACTGTTATCTTGTGGCCTCGGTGGTGGGCTTGGTTTGCATTCGTATCTTCGGTTACTCGGACCCTCGCGCCGAGAAACTCGCCGAAGAGACGGGAATCGCCTTTCAACTTACCAATATACTGCGCGACGTGGCGGAGGATGCGGGACGCAACCGCGTCTATCTCCCGCTTGAAGACTTGGCGGCCCACAATGTTTCTCTCGACTCTCTGCTGCATCGCGCTCCCGGAGCGCCGCCCACAGTCGATGAGCGCGCCCTGCTTGCCGATATTGCCCAGCGCGCGGAGGGGTTTTATCGATCTGCGCGGGAGTTGTTGCCTTTGATCGACCGCGAAAGCCGTCCCGCGTTGTGGGTTCTGGTCTCCATCTATCATAGGTTGCTCCAGCGCATTGAACGCGCGGACTGCGATGTGTTTTCCCGCCGCGCCAGTGTGCCGATGGCGCAAAAGCTAGGCATTTTGGCTGTCGGCATGGCGCGCATGGGGTGGGCGAGGCTGTTTGTTCGATAGATAAGTATCGAGGTACGAGAAGTTGAAAAGTCCGCATGACGATTCCGGAAAGACTGTCGCCATCATCGGCGGCGGAGTGGCCGGCATGAGCGCCGCTTGCGCGCTGGCGGAGGCCGGTTTTCGCGTGCAGTTAGTCGAGAGGCGAGGTTATCTCGGCGGGCGGGCAAGCTCCTATCTGCATCCGGGCGTGAATGAGGTAATCGATAACTGCCAGCACGTGCTCTTCGGCTGCTGCACCAATCTCATCGGCTTTTATCGCCGCATAGGCGTTGCGGATCGCATCCACTGGACCGGCGAGATGACGATGATCGAGCCGGGGGGAAGACAGTCGCGGCTGCGGCCTTCGTCTCTTCCAGCTCCCCTGCACGGTTTGCCGAAGTTACTCTCCGCTCACGCCTTCACGATTGCCGACAAGATCGCTCTGGGCAGAGCCTTCACGGCCATGATGCGCCCCGGCGCGATGGACTGTTCCCGGGAGTCGCTCGGAGAGTGGCTGCGCCGCCACAAGCAGACCGAAGGCGCGCTGAATCGCTTTTGGCGGCTGGTGATTGCCAGCGCTCTGAATGCCGAGATAGATTCGATCGCGCTGCCCTACGCGGTCAAAGTGATCCGCGAGCTGTTTCTCAATTCGGCGCGGGCGGGCAGCATGGGAATGAGCCTGGTTCCGTTGAGCGAGTTATATGCGAATGTAACTCCATACATCGAGGCGCGCGGCGGCAGTGTACAGTTGAATGCGCCCGTGGAAGGCGCGTCATGGGATGAGAACGCGGCGAGGTGGACGATTCGCACACGCACCGGAGAACTTACCTCGGAGTTTGCGATCCTGGCGCTGCCCTTCGAGTCGATGGGCAAATTCTTGCCGCGTCTGCCGGCGGCGAGAGGCGCGGAGGCGCTGGCCCGCCAGATCGAGCGCCACGAGCACTGGCCGATTTGCAGCGTACACTTATGGTTCGACCGCGAAGTCAGCGATCTCGAGCACGCCGTTCTGCTCGACCGCCATATTCATTGGATGTACAACCAGTCGAAGCTGCAAACTGGGCGCGGAGGGCATTGCATCGAGTTAGTCGTCAGCGCCGCTCGGGACTTTGCGGCCCTGGAGCGCAAGGAAGCGATTGCGCTGGCATTGCGCGAGCTTGCGGAGTTCTTTCCGCGCGTGAAAGAGGCAAAGCTGGAGAAGGTTGCTTTGGTGAAGGAAGTGATGGCGACCTTCGGCGTGCCTCCGGGGATCGATGCCGCGCGGCCCAGCCCCGCTTCTCCGTGGCCCAATTGTTTCCTTGCTGGAGACTGGACCGCAACCGGTTGGCCTTCCACGATGGAGAGCGCGGCCCGTTCGGGGCATCTAGCGGCGGAAAAGCTCTGCATGAGCCTCGGAGAACCGCGAACAATGCTTGAACCGGACTTGAGGCCGCGGGGATTGATGCGATTGTTCGATGTGTGAAGCCTAAACCGAATTTGCTTTGCAATGAAACCTGATCCTCCGCCAAAATCGGGACCGGCTGGTAACCTATTCTATGATATGACCGACAATCTGCATCAATTGCTTTGTATCGGCTGCGGGGCGCGCCTCAAGGGGGCGGAGGCGCAACCGGACTTTCGCTGCGTTCTGTGCGGAGAGCTGTTCGAGGTCGAGTATCCGGGCTGGAGAGAGCGGCGGGGCAACGACCGTCCCAATGCCGGGGCGCTCAAGTGGCTGTGGCGGGAGCGGCGAGCCTCGTCGGAGGCGCTGGATCGCTCCGGTGTGTGGCGCTTCCGCGAGTTGCTGCCGATATTGGACAGCTTTGGCGATGCGGTGACGCTCTTCGAGGGCAATACGCCGCTCTACCATCTGCCGCGCGCGGCCCGGGCGCTGGGCATCGACCAACTCTTTGCCAAACACCAGGGAATGAATCCCAGCGGGTCGTTCAAGGACACGGGAATGACCGCCGCGTTGAGCGTGGCCAAGGAGCGCGGCTTCGAGTGGGTAGCGTGCGCGTCTACTGGGAACACGTCGGCGGCGATGGCGGCTTACGCGGCGCGAGCCGGGCTCAAGAGCCTGGTGCTGATTCCCGATGGAAAGATCGCGTGGGGCAAGCTATCGCAAGCGATGGATTACGGGGCAGTGACCTGCCAGTTGAAGACGGACTTCGACGGCTGCCTGACGCTGCTGACGCAGATTGTGAAGGAGGCCCCGATTTACCTGCTGAACTCGGTGAATCCGTATCGTCTGGAGGGGCAGAAGACTCCGGCCTTCGAGATTGCCGAGGCATTCGATTGGAACGTGCCCGACCACTTGATCGTTCCCGGCGGCAACCTGGGCAATAGCTCGGCGCTGGGCAAGGGCTTCCGCGAACTGCATGAGCTGGGACTGGTGGCGCGGATGCCGCGCATCTCGGTGATTCAGGCGGCTGGGGCGAATCCGCTGGCGCGCAGCTTTGCGGAGAACGACGGCACGGCGCTGGAGCCGGTGGAGGCGCACACGCGGGCTACAGCGATTCGCATCGGGAATCCGGCTTCATGGCGCAAGGCGGCGCGGGCCATTCACGAGACCGGAGGGTGGTGCCTGGACGTAACCGAGGCGGAGATCGCCGTGGCCAAGGCGGAGATCGGCAGAGAGGGGCTGGGCTGTGAGCCGGCCTCGGCGGTGACCCTGGCTGGGCTGAAGAAGCTGCGGGCGCGGGGAGCGGTGGCCGATGGCGAGACGGTGGTTCTGCTGCTGACCGGGCACACCCTGAAGGATGCCGATTACACCATCGACTTCCATCGCGGAACCCTGCTGAGTTCCGAAGAATCCGCAGGGCTGGAGGGTGAGATTGAGGGATTGAGGCGGAATGCGTTGGTGGTGGAGGCCACGCAGGCCGCGGTGCTGGCCACACTGAAGGGCAGAGTGGAATGAGCGACCCTGCGATGACCGCGCGTGGAGGGCTGCGGCTGCGCTTGCCGGCAACCTCCGCCAATCTCGGTCCCGGCTTCGATGCGGCGGCCGTCGCGCTGGATTTCTTTCTTGAGATCGAGGCCACGCCAGCTTCCGGGTTCTCGATCGAGGCCACAGGACGGAACCGGGAGCATATTGCGCGGCTCGATGACAACCTGATTCTCGAAATCTATAAGCGGCTGCTGGCAAGCAACAGGCGGCCGCTGGTTCCCTTGGCGATTCGCATGAGCAACGAGATTCCGCTGGGGATGGGTTGCGGCTCGTCGGCGGCAGGGCGACTGGCGGCGGTGGCGCTGGCGGTGCATTTTGGAGGTCTGGAATGGAGTTCGGAGAGGATTCTGGAGGAGGCCTGCGCGCTGGAAGGCCACCCGGACAATGTTTCGGCTTGCTGGCTGGGTGGATTCGTGGCCGCTGCCTGCGAGCGACAAACTGTACACGTAGCTCGCGTGATTCCTCCCGTCGAGTGGCGGGTCATCGTGGCGCTTCCCGCCGAGCCTCTGGCTACCGTCAAGGCTCGCGCCATGCTGCCTTCGAGTTACTCGCGCGCGGATGCGGTGGCTAACATCCAGTCAGTGGCTCTGCTGGGATTGGCCTTTGCTCAGAACCGGGGCGACCTGCTGCGCGTCGCCATGAAGGACCGCATTCATCAGCCTTACCGCGCGCCCATCTGCTCTCTGCTGCCGCGGCTGCTGCCCCTGGCCGGCGAGCGCGGGATTCTGGGCGCGGCGCTTAGCGGCGCGGGACCGGCGGTGCTGGCGATAGTGGACAGCGAACGGAATCTGGCGGAAGCCTCGGATGCGATGCGCGAGGCGCTGCAGGGGCTGCCGGAGACGGAGTTGCTGGTTTGCCGCTTCGAGATAGCGGGAGCGAACCGCATCTTTGAAACTCAGCCGGCCTAAGTTTTGATCCAATCTTGGTCAAAATGGATTGATCGGTCCAATGCCTGACCGTGGGGCGATATGTGCGTCAAGAAAGAAACACAGTTCTGAGCCACAACTCCGACACGATCCGGCTTTGCCGAAGTTCTCGATGTCTCCGTCGATGAACTGCTGTGAAGCGCAAGAGCGCATATGTGGTCAAGAAGCAGCCGAGCGTCAAGCTCGACGCCGTACCGGCGCACATCCGCATTGTGCGTAATCGACTCAAGAGCCGTGCCTTGCCCCACGCATGGATCGATCACTGACGCGGTCCTGTGAAGTTGAGAAGCGAACGAAGCTTTGCGCCTTCGCTCACTCGAAGCGGGCGGTAACCCATCTTCAGCTTCGCGACATTTCTTGCCATGCTGACCCTTTCCGCTGAATTGTCCGGCTGTGACTTGAAGCATAGCTTTTCGGCTGGCGAAGTTATGCTTGAGATGATTACTTAGTTAGCTCAGGCTCCTCCCATAAGTTGTTGAAGCGTAATGGTCGAAGTTCCGAGGCAGGCTTTGAGGAGCCTGGGCAGGAGGTCGTCTTCCATGGTTCTTCGGTTGAGCCGGTAGTTGAATTCGCCGACATAGCGATTCAGGCGCTTTGCCTGGACTTGGTGGTGGGTTCCGAGCAGGAAGCGCTTCAGGTTCGCGAGCGAGATGTGGACCCAGGGAAACAGCGCGTGGGCAGGTTCTTGC